>OJKP01001387.1_pt1 | contig 13966 bp, 10 predicted proteins | sample 1596521 | NCBI WGS metagenome assembly OJKP01 (sample SAMEA4350130, study PRJEB24818) | metagenome | biome: human; feature: gut; material: faeces | place: Denmark | collected 2013-09
ATATTATGACAAAACTGCATAATGACCTGCTGCGTGACATCGGCACGCTGGCGCGCACGATCCACTATCTTCACGATCTGCATTTTAAGGAACTGGCGCTGCAGCGGGGACAGTTTATTTTTCTGACCCGGATCTGCGAAAATACGGGTATCAATCAAAACGATTTATCGCTCTTATTAAAAGTCGATAAATCTACGACTGCCAAAGCTGTCCAAAAATTGACCGCTGCCGGTTATATAAACAGGCAGCGCAGCAGCGAAGACCAGCGGCACTGGCAGCTTTTCCCAACAGAAAAAGCTCTCCTGCTCTACGATCAAATCATCACTGAAGAAAACACCTGCCTGCAGTTGTGTCTGCAAAATTTTAAAGCGTCAGAACGCAAAGAACTGAACAGGCTGTTCAAAAAAATGTGTGCCAATCTGGAAACACACTGGCAAAAAACAAAGGGTCAAAAACAAAGAATCGAGGTGCAATGATGCTGCGTTTGGCAACTATGCAGGATTTAACACGGATCATGGCTATCGTGCAGGCTACGGTCAGGGAAATGCACGCTTACGGCAACTACCAGTGGGACGAGGTTTATCCAACTGAACAGGATTTTGCCGCAGACATCACCCAAGGCGATCTTTTTGTATCAGAAGCTGAAGGACAGATCTGCGGCCTGATCTGCATCAATCAGACCGAACCAGCTGTTTATGCTGATGCCGGCTGGACTTTGGCGGAAAAAGCCCTGGTCCTGCATCGCATGGCAGTTGACCCGGCCCTGCGCGGCCGCGGTACCGGCTCTGAATTGCTGCAGCAGGCTGAAACGCTCGCTCTCAGCCTGGGACTGCGTTATTTAAAAACAGATACCTACGCCCTGAACGAAAAAGCTCAGCAGCTATTTCTAAAGCACGGCTATCATTTCTGCGGTGAAATCCAGTTCCGTAAAATGGAGCACCAGTTTTACTGTTATGAAAAAGTACTGTAAAATAAAAACACACCCTTTAAAAAGGGTGTGTTTTTACTTATAAAGCAGGGTCGTCCACGCCGTTGGCCTTAAAGGCATTGGCCCTGTCGATGCAGGTGCCGCATTCGCCGCACGGCCTGTCGCTGCCTTCATAGCACGACCAGGTATATTGATAAGGAGCACCCAAATTCAGTCCCAGCTCCACTATCTGCGCTTTATTTTTATTCAGCAGCGGTGCTTCCAGATGACACAATTTACCGCTGCCTTCATAAATAGCAGTATCCATAGCCGCATAAAACTCCGGCGTACAATCCGGATAAGCCCGTCCAGCCGCATCGTCAGCATGAGCGCCATAACAGATCGCATCAGCTCCCAATGAAATGGCAATAGCGGCAGCAGCGCTGATCAAAAGGCCATTGCGAAACGGTACATAAGTCGCTACCGTACCTTCGCCATGCTCAGCCAGCTGCTGCGCGTAGCTTTTATGTTCGATGGCTTCACTGCTGGCTGCCAGCAGTGAGCAATTACTATAGGACATGATACCGGCAATATCCTGCTCCAGTAAACGTACACCATAATAAGCCGCAACCTTACGGGCTGCTGCCATTTCCCTGCTGTGCTTCTGCCCGTAAAAAACACACAGCGCCGTGACATTTTCCGCACCGCAGACCTGCACAGCCTGCGCCAGACAGGTGGTGCTGTCGATACCGCCGCTTAATAACACTACTTTTTTCATACTGCAACCTCCGTCACAGATCGCGCCTGATGATGGCAGGCGGTAATTCTTCCCAGGGCTTGTATTGAATCGTGCTGCAAAATACATAAGCCTTATAACGGTCGGCAGCTGTTTCAGCCGTTGCCGCTTTGGCCAGATCACGCTCACCGGCTTCACTGACCGGATAATACCTGAAAGCCTCCGCAAACAGCTGTGCCGCTTTTTCGTCATCACCATTATTATGTTCATGCTCAGCTAAAAATTTATAGGCAAAATAACGGTAAGGATTGATACCGTCGTTTCCAGCTTCCAGCTCCAGCATCTTTTCCGCTTCCTGTACAGCCTGCTCTTCTTTGCCTACCTCACGCAGGATCGCCAGCCGGCGATAAAACATATCGCCGCGGGAAGCGCTGCGGAAGGGATGTTTATAGGCCCGGCTCAATGCATAGGCCTGATCCAGATAATTCAAAGCAGCATCCTCATTACGGGCCAACTTCCAAACGATTTCAGCTATATCCCGCAGGCACAGCACTTTATGTTCAGCTTCGCTGAGGCCCATTTCCGGTGCATCCTCCATATCAGGCTCCACATCAAGTATCGTTGCCAGGACATGCATCGCGGCTTCTACCTCATCCATCCAATATAAAGCGCGCCCCACCGTCGAGCGGCAGCGCCAGTCGTTATAGTTGCTGATCATACCGCGGGGGACCGGATATTCACCGCCGGCCACATGGTTCACACACGCCTGCCATTCCTGTTCGTTCATAGTCAAGTCACACTCCTTACTGATTCTTATATTATTATTGTAGCATATTGCCGCCGCAGCGGCCTAAATAAAAATAACGCCCTCCTGCTTTTACAGCCTTTGCAAATAAAAAAGCGGCTGCCCGGCCGAAGCCAAAAGCAGCCATAAATAAGGGAAAGCGTTTTTAAAGCAGACTCACTTTTCGTTGCGCACATAACGGCGCGGCATCCGCGGACTGACGCTGCAGACCAGCTCGTAGCAGATAGTACCTGCCCACTGTGCAACCAGTTCCATCGGCAAATCTTTGCCGCCGAAAACGGTGACTTCGTCGCCCACTTTGACCGGAGGCAGGTCGGTAACATCAAGCATCACCTGATCCATACACACGCGGCCCACGATAGGAGCCCTGCCGCCGCCAACCAGCATATAGCCCACGTTGGAAAGACGTCTGTTGACGCCGTCGGCATAACCGACCGGCACCGTGGCAATAACACTGGGACGGCTCAATGTATAAGTACGCCCATAACCGATAGTCGCACCGGCAGGCAGGCTTTTGACAAAGCTTACCGTCGATTTGACCGTCATGACAGGCTCAAAATCTTTATAACAATCGCTCATATGCGCAGGATGCAAACCATACAAAGTAATACCCTGACGCACCATATCCATCTGATATTCACGCAGTTCTGTCAAAGCGGCACTGTTGGCGATATGTGCCAGCGGTACCCTGATACCCTTCTCCCTGATCAGCTCCAGCGCTTCCTGGAAGCGTTCAAACTGATGCGCGGCATAGGCTTTGTCATCAGCATCTGCCGTTGCAAAATGCGAGAACACTCCTTCGATCTCAATGCCAGGCAGCGCCGCGGCCTTAGCCGCAAATTCACCCGCATCGCGAACATGTACGCCGATCCGATGCATACCGGTATCAATAGCGATATGGATCCTGGCTTTTTTATTCAATTTAACAGCCGCTTCGTTAAGGGCATATAAACGTTCTTCGTCAAAAACGGCGTGACTGATATCAAACTGCACTACAACATTGGCAGCTCCCGGCTGCAGCGAACCCAGCACTAAAATAGGCAGCCTGATACCTGCTTCACGCAGCTCAAGACCTTCCTGCAGCAGCGCTACGGCCAGAAAATCAGCGCCGTTCTTTTCGGCTTCGCGGGCTACCGCTACCGCGCCATGTCCGTAAGCATCAGCCTTGACAACGGCACACAGCTTAGTATGGGGATCAAGATTGCTTTTGGCGATCTGCACGTTATGCGCCACGGCATCAAGATTGATCTCGGCCCACGCGCCCCGGTCGATATGATACATAAAACTAAACCCACCTTCACAAAAAAACGCAGGACACGTACGTTTGCGTGCGCCTGCGGCTGATACAAAATCCAATGACCTTATGGTCAAATTATATGCTTTTTAAAATGATTTGTCAATAATCTGCAAGGCTTCGACGCCGCAGACGTCTGCCATTCCACCGCTTATTTGGAGGCAGTTTCCTGATCCTGTCCGTGACAGCTGGGTCCGCAGCCATTACAGCCGCTGCAGCCGGCACAACCGCCGGAAGATGTTTTTTTGAAGACGCTGCGCAGTGCCAAAATTGCCAGAGCCACTAAAATACCGCCAATAATATAATCAGCCATTTTTACACCTGCTTTCGTTCACGCTGCGCCATTACGGCTTCTGCCGCAGACGCTTTATTGCACCATAAATTTAAATTCGCTTAGATTAGCTTTCGCTAACCACATTGTACTACGTTCCTGCTTTTTTGGCAAGCACTTAAAATATTTTTTACAGATAAGACAAATATTTTGAAACCAAAAAATTTAAAATATTTTACAGGAAAATCAAGCTGCAGCCACTTAAGCTTCTACTTTCCAGCGATCGAAAAAGCTCAGCCTGCTTTCATACAAATGTACAAACCGCCCTACTAAAACTGCGGCCACTACTGTACCGGCTCCAACTCCTTGTAATGTACCGAATTCCACCCAGGAAATAATAATCGCCAAAGTGACCAGCGATATATCGAAACAATTTTTGATCAGGCTGAACTTTTTTTGAGTAACAAACGCCAGTACACTGACCACACCTTCGCCCGCAACTAAAAAGATTTTAGCGCGCACCTCCAGAAAAACACCCAAAGCCAAGACAACAATGCTTAAAAGGCAAGCAAGCCATTGTTCCAGTGCACTGCCCGGTATAAACCAGTCCAACAGACCCATCGAAAAATCAATGCTGCAGCCAAAAGCCAGCGTCGTCAGCAGCTGGCCCACCAGCTCCCTTACATAAAGCGCCCTCAGAATAAGCGGCTGCGCCAGGATCATAACAATGTTCATCATGATCGTAATATCACCCAAACTAAAAGGTAAAAACATACTCATAACCCACGGTACACTGGAAATCGGCGATGTGCCTAAGTCGGCCTTACAGGACAGAGCGATACCAAAAGTCATTAAAAATATCCCCACGGCAAACATCGCCAGCCGCGGCTTAAAATGTTGATTATGGACTGATCCCAATTTACTTTTCCTTCTTTCAAAACATAACAGGCAAGCTCCAAATAAAAAAACGGTTCTCAGCATGCAAGAAACCGTACGCTCAAGCCATTGGATTGTATCTTTATTTTACCATAAATCATGCGAATATAAAATATGACCCGACATTTACAAATAAACGTCCGCATCAAAAGCAGAAAGCCTGCCGATAAAAGGCAGGCTTTCCACACAGGTACACAAAAGGGTGAACAGGAAAAAGAGATTTTGAAAAAGTTGTTTTTTAGAAACTGTAAGTTACATTGAGCATAAATTTGCTGTTCTGAGCATGACTGCCTTTCTGGCAGGCATAGCCTAAGCCATAAGTCCACTCACCTTTTTCAGCCTCCAGGCCCAGTTTGCCGACAAAGAACCCGCTGTCCATGATATCATAGCCAAGTCTGTCGGTTGCATTTACACCCGGAACGGTAATATCCATCGCAGTATTTTTATCACCCAAAATCCAAACATAAGCGATATCGGCTGTCGGACGCACCTTCCAGCCGCCGGCAGTAACGCTTTCATGGCTGATGCTGATGCCTACCGGCAGCAGCCACAGATCTGCTTTATCAGTGCTGTAATGAGCAGCCACTTCGCCGCCAATAGTCCCGTTATAACTGCCGCCGTCCACGTTCAGATAACGCAGGCCCGCATACGGTACATAGCTCGTTCCATGTCCATTGCTGATAACTTTTTCACCTTTGATGCCCATACTGATGACCTGCGTGTCAGGTTCGGCCTTGATTAAGCCTTTGACGTCGCTACTGGTTTTGCTGTAACCGACATCGAAAATCAGATTGGTATCGCCGTTTTGGATACCGCCATAGTAACTGAGGCCCCAGAAGTCAAATTCATTTTTAGAGGCGCTGCCGGTGCTGTCACCGCTGCCGTAACTGAAAGCTATGCCGCTGCTGTATTTGCCACGGTCTGCAAAGTCGCCGCCTATGATAACACCGTTGTATTGTCCGTCATAGCTGACGCCGCCCATGTTATCGACTTTATCCTTGTTGTTGATATATTGTGCCCAGATGCCGCCGTTGTCAGCAGTATCAACAGCAGCTTTGCCGAAACCGCCGCTCTGTTCTGCAGCCGCCTTGGCTAAGGACAGATGTTCCTGCACCGCCGTCCCCAGATCCAGGGCTGCTAAAGCACCCGTGCGGGTAGCGCCGCTGTTTTCCGCTCCCTGGGCGAAGGAGTTGACTGCAGCGATAAAACCCTCTTTATCAAGCTTATTGTCATTAGCCAAATCAGTTAGATATTTGATCCCGGCATATTCTGTCCTGCTTTGATCCATAGCCTGCAAAATGTTCGGCAATGCGATGCCATCATATTTCTTTTGGACGTCCGTCTGTCTGACAGTTACTGTAAAATCACCGTCAGCAGTATTTTTCTCGATTTTCTCGATTTCAGAAAGCTTATTTACACTGACGTCAACAGCTGCAGCATCTGCTGACCAGGACCAGCCATCAATCGTAGTATTGGCAAAACCTTTGGTGATCGTATAAGTTCCGGCATTAGTACTGGTCAGGTACAGCTTGGCTCCCTGATTGACTGTAAGCGTGGAACCTGATCCACCTGTCAACGCTGCAGTTCCACTTGTTCCTATACCAGAACCGTTAACGATCAGCAGCGAGCCGTCGGCAAAACTTGCTTTATTAGCTTCCGCTGATGCGGCGGTCTTAGTGCCGTCAAGCAATATGCCGCCCTGACCTTGCAGTTTCTGGGCCTGGTCAATGTATAACGCCGCACTCACACCAGTTTTCCCCCAGGTCAATTCAGATTCTGCAAAAGCCTGCTCGGCTTTACCTGTATCGTCCGTTCCCAGGCTCAAAACCGAATTGCGCCCTACTGTCATCAATCCATTGACATTATTATTTGTAAAAGCTAATGCCGCCTTAGAAGCATTCCCAATCGTATCATTACCCTGCCATACAGGGTCTAAAACTACAGCCGCGCCGTTGAGATCAGCATTACCGGCAACTAAACTGCCCGCGCTGTTACCAGTACCGACACTAATTATTGCATTGCTGTCATTTACCGTAAGAGTCCCTGCTTTAGCCGTACCTGTAACTTCTATCGTTCCTGTATTAACAGTCATACTCTTGGCCTCTAAAGCGCCTGTACCGCTTAACTTAACCGTACTTTCTGCTGAGCCAACAGTCAAACTATCGGTCTTGAGTTCCGCACCTTCGTTTACATTGATCGTGCCTTTATCAGCGCTGATTTCATTAACCTTAAAAGTTCCGGCATCGACATTTACTTTACTGTCATCATTGGCAATGGCAACTGCCGCATTAAGATTGCCGCCGCAGGCCGTTCCCGCGACTCCAAGATTTAAAGTGCCTGCATTAGTGCCGTCGCCAACTGCAACGGCAACATTAGTTTTCGCCGTACCACCAGATGTTTTTACCAAGGCATCATTTTCGCTGCCGCTGCCAACCAAAGTCAATTCTTTACCATCACCTACAGTTACTTTGCTTGCATCTGCAGCTGAACCGCCAAGAGCCAAATCTTTAACGCCCAGATTTTCAAGACCGCTACTGCCGATTGTTACATCATTAGTATCTACTTTACCTGTCACACCTGCATGTACCGCACCGGTATCAGCCAAATCACTGGCACTTGCTTCTGTTTGAATTTTTCCGTCAGTAGTGACTAAAGTCCCGGTAACAACTAGTCCCATTGTGCCGCTATCAGCGTTATTGAGTGCCGCTTTAGCTGTCTTTAACCAAGCCAAATTATATTTCTCATCGCTCAGGATCAGTTTACCACTTTCAAATTTAACGGCATTATTCACTACAGACAATACATCACCACTATCAATAGCAGTACCTGCCGCTGTTAAGCCACTGGTAAAAATGTCTTTGGATGCCGCTTTTAAGGAGCCACCATTCACCACAAAAGAATTACTGGCTAAATTTTGATTATTTAGCGTACCGAAATCCATCGTACCACCATTCAATTTGACGCTACCATTACTGCCAGTCCCTTGGGTAACGAAGCTGTTGATGTTGATATTATTATAAACAGCGTCACTAGCGCCACTCAGATTAACAGTGCCACCGTCAACCGCTTTGACTATACCGTTAATTGTATTAGTTTTACCAGCAATATTAATCACACCATCATTTTTAGCAACAATGTCCCCCGTCAAGTGAACGGTTTTACCGGTACTGCCAACGGTGATTTGTCCATCAGCTTCGGCATTCAGTGCGTAAGAAGCAGTTTTACCAGCAGCAACGATAGTCGTATCACCTAATAACTCTACAACAGAAGTAGCTGAAGCCGCATTTACTGCATACGCAGTGCCTAACCCTTCCTGTATAGTAATGTTAGTAACAGTACCTGTACCTACTGTAATATACCCACCATCCGGATCTATACCATAGGCTTCCTCAGTCGTATGATCTCCAGGCGATATATCTTCAACATTATCAGCAATATTCATTTTTATATTAAGGGTTGCAGAATTGATAAGAGCCTTAACATCTTTATCAAGAATGATGCCATAAGTTCCGGTAGAATAACTTGTACCATCATTATCCACACCAGCTCCCGACAAAGTAATATTAAAATCCTTTACTTTATCAGTAACTACTGTCTCTGCCCCGCTGCTCCCCGACTGAATACCCACTACATTAGTCTGAGCAGACTTATTACCAGGAACTATTGTGCCAACAATATCAATATTACCGCTATTATTAAAAGTAATATTACCCTGATTATCAACAGCAGTTACGCCGAAAGGACTTTTAGCACTAATAAGCACATTGCCAGTATTATTAAAAGTAATCTCCGAACCAGCTTTAGCCGTTACCGTTTGAGATGTATAGTGATCCTGATAGTTTTTAATCGCGACATTTTGCCCATTGAAAACAGCTGATCCTCCTACAGTACCATTAAGCAATAACCCAAATCCCCATTTTGAAGAACCGCCTACACCAGTAACATCTATTACAGTTTCTTTAGCGTTGAATTCTACTTTACCACCACTGGTAACCCAAACACCACGTGGATCATTTTCAGACTGTGAATTGATAATTATTTCCGTTTTATCACCATCGAATACTGCCGAACCGTTATTGGCAACATAAACGGCCGTACGGTCGTCAAGAGTAGGCGCAGAATACTTTATACTAATATTGTTGCCATTATATATACCGCCGTCAACTTTTAAAGCACCAATCTGATCAGCATTTTTGACAATTATCTGTCCGCCATTTTCAGCAACGACATTACCAGTAAGGCTGACTTTCGCCATACCCCTGTCACTGATTTTCACCAAAGCGTTAGAACCAGCATAGATAGCATTTTGGACCCCTGTAATATTAATTTCTTTGCCTGCATCAACGCTGACAAAAGCATCGCCTTTATCTCTGCCATTAGCAGCATAAATTCCATTTTTTCCAGCTTTAATATTAACTACATCGTCAGCGTTGAGAATAATGCTTGTTTTTCCTGTTTGAAAATCGTTAGACAGTAATCCTGTAGATTTTTCAGAAATCACATAAATATTTTTCCCCTGCAAATCCACTGTCACTTTGTTATCAGTAACATTACTATCCATATTAGCAGCACCTACTGCCGTAGAAGATGTCGACTGCAATGTTATATCACCAGAAGATTTAATTTTGACATCACTGGGATAATCTCCACTACAATTACTTAACTGTGCCCAAATAGCATTTTCATCTTTTGACTTTATTGAAACTGCATCAGCATCAATATAAATAAGTCCTCCTTGAGCATGTAAACCAATACTTTTTTCTGTTGTAATATTAAAAAGCCCCACTTTATCAAATATAATGGCACCATTAATATTACTATGAAGTAAACTGTCATTTATTACATTGCCTGTAATATCAACTTTTTTCACATTTGAAATCAATACCTTGGCATTGCTACTACTTTGTGCAGCGACAGCAAATTGAAGTCCTTCGCCATTTATAGTTAAATTTTCCATGTCTGTACCAATAATACTCAGCCCGGCATTATCAGCATTTAACATAACATTGCTTATAATATTATGCCCGTTCATCTCTATCGACGCTGGTATTTCACCAATAACATTATAAACAGTATCACTAGTCAGCTTTACCGTATTCTCAGCCCATACGTCCCCCCCAGATATACAAACAGACATTGTACCTGCCATAAGCAATGAAAGCATTACTTTTCTGCTTAAAGCTTTTTCCCTTGCACCATTCCTCAACATGAACCCGCACCTTCCTCTTTCTTTAGCCTCTCCCTGAAATCTGTCTGACAAATAAAAAATACCCGACCGTATAACGGGCAGGCATCAAAATTGTCCAAGTCGAGAATATCTCTGCTTGTGAGCAACTGGCTGTCATTTCGTTATACGAAGTAGACCCTATAGCTTTGCGTCACTGCCTTTCGACAGTTTTGCCGTTTTATATTATTTAATATTATTTTACTTATTAAAAGAATATCATACTTTCTATATATCTACAAGCATATTTATTTGTATTCTTAAATATTTTTCTAGTAAATATAAATAAATCAGAACGACAAAAAAGCTCCGTCAAAAAGACGGAGCTTTTGTTTATTGTTTTATTACAGCAGGCAGTTGCTTTCAATCATCAAAAACTGTATTACGGGTCTCCCAGCGTTTAAACTGGCAATAGCCCCAGGGAGCATAAATCCCAAAAGTAACAGCAGTCAGAAGCATAATGACCAGCCATTGAAAAAAGAACCCCAGCCCGGTGCCGTCGAAACGCAGCCGCCTGCCTTCAACGTAGGTATTAGCACAGATCCAGCGCTGCTGCGCTGAATAAGCCCATGGGAAAAACAAGCCCACAGTAATAATAGAAACGACAGTCGTCCAAATGAGCAACCACAAATAGCCCAAACCTGAACCAACAAAAACAAACGGTTTATTCATTGCGACACCCCCATTTACAGGATTTAAAATCAGCAGTCGTTTACTGCATTTTTTCTACTAATAATTTATTGACCATACCCGGGTTGGCTTTGCCGCGGGATTTTTTCATGACCTGACCGACCAGGAAGCCGATTGCACGGTCTTTACCGGCTTTAAAGTCGGCAATAGACTGCGGATTTTCGGCCAGCACTTCATCAACGATAGCGGCAATAGCGCCTTCGTCGCTGACCTGCTCCAAGCCCAGCTCTTTAACGAGGACTTTCGGAGATTTGTCGGCTTTGAGCATTTCGGCAAATACTTTTTTAGCAAGCTTGCTGGACAACACGCCGCCTTTGATCAGGGCAACCATTTCGCCCAGGTTTTCCGGTTTGATCGGGAAAGCATCGATTTCGATGCCTTCGTTGTTGAGATAGGCGGAAACATCGCCCAAAAGCCAGTTGGCTACAGCTTTGTCATCACCGGCATTTTTGCAGGCAGCATCAAAGTAGTCGGCCATAGCTTTGGTGGCAACGATCAATCCTGCATCATAAGCAGGCAGGCCATTTTCTGTCATCAACCGCTGCTGACGCTGAGCAGGAAGCTCTGGCAGTTCATTTTTAACGCGTTCGATCCAGGCGTCGTCTAATTCTACCGGCACCAGATCAGGTTCCGGGAAATAACGGTAGTCATGCGCTTCTTCTTTGCTGCGCATGGACAAGGTCATGCCCTGCGCGTCATCCCAAGTACGGGTCTCCTGCACAACATGGCCGCCGCTTTCAACAAGGTCGATCTGCCGCTCGACTTCGTACTCGATCGCGCGCACCAGAGCGCGGAAGGAGTTAAGGTTTTTGATCTCGGCGCGGGTACCGAACTCGGCAGCGCCTTCCGGCATGACAGAGATATTGGCATCACAGCGCAGACTGCCTTCCTGCATTTTGCAGTCGCAGACATCAGTATATTCCAAAATAGCTTTTAATTGTTCCAGGTAGGCGCGGGCTTCTTCGGAGCTGCGCATATCAGGCTCGGAGACAATCTCGATCAGAGGTACACCTGCACGGTTGTAGTCTACTGCCGACGAGTCGGAGGTACTGATCGTAGCGCCGCTGTGGTTCAGCTTCCCGGCATCTTCTTCCATATGGATACGGGTCACGCCGATACGTTTTTTCCCGCCTTCCACTTCAATGTCGATATGCCCGCCCAGGCAAATAGGCTGATCGAATTGAGAGATCTGATAGTTTTTTGACAGATCGGGATAAAAATAGTTTTTACGGTCGAATTTATTGAATTTCTGGATATCGCAGTTCAGAGCCAGCCCCGCACGAATCGCAAATTCCACCACCTGTTTGTTGAGCACAGGCAAAGCGCCGGGCATCCCCAGGCAGACCGGGCAGACATGGGTGTTAGGCTCGCCGCCGAACTCAGTCGAGCAGGAGCAGAACGCTTTAGAATTTGTTTTGAGCTCGGCATGGACTTCCAGGCCGATAACAGTAGTATATTTTTTCATTATTTGTTACCTCCTAACGGTGCCAGTACCTTGTGGTATTCGTTGGCTTGTTCAAAGGTATAGGCTGCACGCAGCACGGTTTCTTCGTCCAGCGGTTTGCCGATCAGCTGCATGCCCACAGGCATACCGTCCGCGAAGCCGCAGGGTACGGAAATACCCGGCAGGCCCGCCATATTGACCGGAATGGTGTAAACGTCGAGCATATAGATGGACAAAGGATCCATTTTGCCGTCGATAGGATAAGCAACGACCGGGGAGGTCGGCGCCAGGATAACGTCACATTTTTCAAAAGCGCTGTCAAAGTCGCGGCGGATAAGCGTGCGCACCTGCATGGCTTTTTTATAGTAAGCATCGTAATAGCCGCTGCTCAAAACATAAGTTCCCAGCATGATACGGCGTTTTACTTCCGCGCCGAAGCCTTCTGTACGGCTGAGCGTAGTCATTTCGGGCGCGCTGGTGGCATTAGCCGCACGGAAACCGTACCGGACGCCGTCATAACGGGCCAGATTGGCGGAAGCCTCTGCCGGAGCAATGATGTAATAGGTAATGACCGCATATTCGGTATGAGGCAGGGAAATCTCAACGATCTCAGCGCCCATGGCTTCGTATTGAGCGATTGCTTTTTTCAGTTCGGCATGGACTTTGGGGTCCAGGCCTTCGCCGTAATATTCTTTCGGCAGACCGATACGCAGGCCTTTAACGTCCTGACGCAGAGCTTTGGTAAAGTCAGGCACTTCCACCGGCAGCGAAGTAGAATCATGCTCGTCCTTGCCGCAGATAGTATTGAGCACTGTAGCGGCATCGGTAACGTCGCGGGTGATCGGCCCGATCTGGTCGAGCGAAGACGCAAAAGCCACGCAGCCGTAACGGGAAACACGGCCATAGGTCGGTTTGATACCGACACAGCCGTTAAAAGAAGCAGGCTGACGAATAGAACCACCGGTATCTGAACCCAGAGTCCAGATAGCTTCGCCGGCCGCGATAGCAGCAGCACTGCCGCCGGAGGAGCCGCCGGGTACGCGGTCCAGGTTCCAGGGATTATGAGTAGCCTGGAAATAAGACGATTCAGTAGTAGAACCCATCGCAAATTCGTCCATATTTGTTTTGCCGAGGAAAATAGTTTCTTCGGCGCGAAGTTTTTTAATAACATGCGCATCATAAATCGGCACAACATTAGCCAGCATTTTGGACGAACAGGTCGTCAAAAGACCTTTAGTGCAGATATTATCTTTGATCGCGCCGGGGATGCCGGCCAGCGGAGCGATTTTTTCACCGGCGGCGATCATGGCGTCAACCTTGGCCGCCTGTGCCAAAGCATTTTCTTTATCCAGCGTCACATAGGCTTTGACCTGATCCTCGACAGCGTCGATGCGCTCATACAGAGCTTTAGTCAGTTCCACGGAGCTGATTTCTTTATTAACGAGTTTATCATGCAATTCATGAGCAGTGCTCTTGTAAAGATCCACAGTAGTTCCTCCCTCTCTTATTCGATAACGCGGGGCACTTTAAAGCCGCCGTTATGGACTGCCGGAGCATTTTTCAGCGCTTCTTCCTGAGTAACGCCGGGCAGAGCTACGTCCTCACGAAACGCGTTGCTGATCGGCAGCACGTACGGAGTCGGCTCGATGCCTGCGGTAT
>OJKP01001396.1_pt1 | contig 13916 bp, 10 predicted proteins | sample 1596521 | NCBI WGS metagenome assembly OJKP01 (sample SAMEA4350130, study PRJEB24818) | metagenome | biome: human; feature: gut; material: faeces | place: Denmark | collected 2013-09
TTCACACACAAAGATACTAAAAAATACGAACATCTGCAACTTTTATTATACTTATTAACGTGCTGATAATCAAATATTTAAGCCATAAATAAGCATTGTTTTTACCACCTAAATTGACGAAGAACCGAAAAATTTACTCACATTGGCAGCAATGTTGTTGCTCGCAGGTGGTGCTAACGCACAGATAGCAAAGTCGGATGCAGTTTATACTGGCAAGCTTGACGCAACTCCGGTTAGCGTTGTAAAGAAGGCAAAGGCTCCTATGATGAAGGAGGGAGAATCTACGAATAAGCTTCTTGGCTTCAATGGTTCTGAAAAACCGTCACAGTTGAATGGCTTCCCGACATGGGAGTCTGTTTCGGAGGTAATGTCAGAGTTGGATAATGGCGTAGATTTCGATTTCGCTGAATACGCAGGCTACAAGATTGTAGGTCTCAACTTCGCTGTAACAGCTAACTTGGGGCAGGCAGGTGCATTAGCTTTTGTATATCAGGATGTAGATGATCAGAATCCCACAGAGCTCGGTTCGTATAATCTTATTGAGGACAATAACTATATTGTCAGCACAATAGAGAACCAGAAGCTTAATTTGCAGTGGAACTCCGTATCTTTTATTGAGTCGTATGAGATCACAGGCAACGAGGCACGTTTCATGTACGGTTTGGCATACGATCAGGTGAAGGGTGATGGCTCTTCTCAGGAAGAGTTCCCGTTCCTCACTGGCGTGAGCACAGATAAAGGCGTTGCGGGCATGTTCCTCGCTTATGGTAAGCCATCTTCTAAGTATAAGGAGGGTATGTACAGTCTTAACGATCCTGACGATACAGAAGCAGAAAAGCGTTGCCTTTGTATGCAGCTTATCCTTGAGACCCCGGGCGGGGCAACAGTTATACTCGGTCTGAATGGTTCTGACAAGCCGGTTGCTAAGCAGTACTACACTCTCGACGGCAAGCAGTTCTCTGCTCCTCAGAAGGGCATCAACGTTGTTAAGATGAGCGACGGCACATCTCAGAAGGTGCTTGTTAAGTAAATATCGGAAAAACATATATAAAATGAAAATCCCAACAGAGGGCTGCCTCTGTTGGGATTTTTAGCCTTGCCACTCCTGGCTGGGTTTTCTTGTTGAAAATGTCCACAAGGCTGAGGTAGATATTCTACCGTCACTTACATGGAATTGTTTTCCTGCACAAAGTGTCAAAGTATCATTTTCAGCCATTGATTCCAGTTTATGTATCTGAAAGAGAGCGTGTTGCGTGAATGATACTTTTTCGTTATCCTTACAAAAAAGTATCATAGAAGTATCATGGAAGTATCATCAGACCATGCAGCTATTGCATTCCTTTCCAGCGGTTTCATTACATGAATGTTTTGGGCACATTTTGGGCAGTATCCATGCCCACTTGGGGCAAGCACGTTGCCCAACATGGGCAAGCACGTTACCCCACTTGGGCACGGTGCTTGCCCATTTCGTGAAGAATTATACCGGACAGCAATAAGTCTTGTTATTTCAAGCCAGATCGGTCATTAGGACGTTAAACCCAAATCGGTCATTAGGGCTTGCTTGGATTTTGCTCTTTTAGAAGAGTGGATTTTGTTTGGCTTTTAATGAGTAATAGCGAGCTATTGCGAATTAAAAACGGACAAAAGGCGCCTTATAAAAGACAAAAGGCTGCAAGCAGTCATTAAAAAATACAATAAACGTCCTAATGACCGATTTGGGTTAAAACAACGTCAATCATCCGTGTTGAACCCAAAACGGTAAAATGACCGATTTGGATTGAAGGATTTTCAGTAGTCTTGTGGTCGACCCGTTGTCTGTCTAAAAAGAAGATTTTTTATCGTCAAATCGACTTAAAGTGAAAAGAATTTCGTATATTTGCAGAGTGAATGTATTGAAAGTATAAGAATATCTACAATTATCTACGAAGCATGCTTTTGTTCTGTCAAGACGATAAGCGCAGAGCTTTGTCGTAGATAAACGTAGAGTTTTGTCATAGTTATAAACGCAGGCGGAAATCCAAAGACAGATATCCTGTGCTTACAATTAATAGGTATATAATTATATTAGGTGTATAGTTTGATGCGTAAAAGTATTTTTGATATTATGATTCAGAATAAAACAAACTTTGGTCGGAAGTTATCCACTATGGTGGCGGCAGTAATGCTGGCATCAGTGGCGGCAATGTCTCTGGTTTGCTGTTCCGAAAAAACACATAAATATAAAATCGGCATCTCCCAATGCTCCGACGACAAATGGCGCCAAAAGCAGAACAGTGAGTTCCGCTTCATGAGTTATATCAACGATTCCGTGGAAGTAGACATCAAGTCGGCCAAAGACAACAACGCACAGCAGGCAGCACAGATAGACAGTCAGGTGGACGAAGGCATCGACCTCCTTGTGGTGTGTCCCAACCAACTCGACGGAGTGACCAAAGCCATTGAACGCGCCTACGACAAAGGCATTCCCGTGATATTCTTTGACAGAACGACGAACTCCAATAAATACACCGCCTTTATCGGTTGCGACAATTATCGCATCGGTTTCGATCTCGGCACATACATCGCCAACCAGCTCAACGGCAGCGGTAGGGTGGTGGAGATACGCGGTCTCGACAACTCCTCGCCGGCCAAAGGCAGACACGAGGGATTCGTGGATGCCCTGAAGAACTACCCCGATGTGAAAATCGTGGCGAGCGAAGGCGCCGACTGGGAACAGACAGGGGCAGAAAAGGCAATGGAGAAGATACTGGCAAAGACCACCGATTTCGACTATGTCTATGCCCATAACGACCGTATGGCGTATGCCGCATACCTCACCATGCGCCGCCACAACCTCTCGGGAAAGGCAAAATTCGTGGGTGTGGACGGGCTGCTCGGCAAAGGCGGAGGAGTGGAGATGGTGAACGAAGGTATTCTCGACGCATCATATCTGAACCCGACAGGAGGACAGGAAGTGGTAGACCTCGCAATGAAGATACTTACAGGCAAGGACTTCAACCGCAGTAACAGCCTCTCTACCACCATCATCACGAAAAACAATGCCGAACTGACACTGATGACCGACCTGAACGCCGAGCAACAGAGAAATATGCTCGAACGGTTGCATAATCAAGTGAACAAATACCAGAGATACAACAGCGGACAGGAACTGTTCATCAGTCTGCTGGGAGTATTGCTTGTGCTCCTCATTGCAGCCGTAGTGATGATGCGGAAGAGCAGTATGGCAAAAGGCAAGCTCGCGCAGCAGCTCACCAAACGCAACGAAGAGCTGAACAAGCTCAATACCGAAGTGATAGCGCTCACACAGTCGCGTCTCAGATTCTTTACCAATGTGAGCCATGAGCTGCGCACTCCGCTCACGCTCATCGTAGACCCCGTGGAACAACTCTTCAAAGACGAAAAACTGAGCAAACACGGCAGAAACCTCCTTGTCATCGTGCGCCGCAACGCCAATGCCCTGCGGCGGCTCGTTGACGACATCATGGACTTCAGGAAGATACAGGACGGCAACGTGAAATTGCATCTGTGCAATTTCAGTCTGGCAGAAAAGGTGAGACAATGGGTGAGCGACTTCTATCCTACTGTGGAGAAGAAAAACGTGAACCTCGAGATAAACACAGACAAGTATACCGACAGCGACTTTGTTGGCGATGAGGAGAAGATAAACCGCATCGTCTTCAACCTCGTCAGCAATGCCGTGAAGTTCACTCCTGCCGGAGGGACCGTTATGGTGACGCTGTGCGACATGCCCGACCGTAAGGTGCTTATCAGCGTGAGCGATACCGGCAAGGGAATACCGGAGGAAGACCGCGAAAAGGTATTTGAACGATTCTTCCAGACCGAAGGCACGGAGGGAGGCACAGGCATAGGACTCGCCATCGTGAAGGCATACGCCGAACTACACGGTGGACAAGTGATGGTGAGCAGTCATGAGGGACAGGGCTCCAATTTCATTGTGGTGATACCGAGAGAACACAGTGGCGAGCAGGTGGAAGACATGGCTGTGGAGAGTTGTTGTTACACGGTCGATGACGAAGACACCGGCGCCGGCAATAATTATACGGCAATGCCGGCAGATGAAGATGCTGGCGTGAAACACAGTCTGGTGCAGAAAGTGATAGGCGGCGACAACAAACCGACGCTGCTTATCGCCGACGACAACAAGGAGATAAGGGATTATATGAAGGCGCTACTGTCAGACGACTATGTCATCATAGAGGCTGCCGATGGCAACGAGGCTCTCAAGATGGCGAGGACATTCCATCCAGACCTCGTCATCAGCGATGTCATGATGCCGGGAATCGACGGACTGGAACTCTGTGCGGAACTGAAACGAAACTCCTCCACCAGTCAGATACCCGTAATCATCGTTTCGGCAAAGGCTCTCGACGAACAGAAGATAGAAGGCTATGAGAACGGTGCCGACTCGTATATCACGAAACCATTCAGTTCGAAACTTCTGAGAACGCGAATAGAAAACCTGCTGAGCAGCCGCCGGAAGCTCAAGGATTCAATCACGGGCATGCAGGATGTGACGGAAGACCCTGTAGGCATGTCAAGCTCCGACCAGGAGTTTGTGGAACGGCTGCGTCTCATCATACAGCATAATATGGGCTACAGCGAGTTTGGCGTTGAGGCTATCGGCAGAGAAATGGGACTCAGCAGAGTGCAGCTCTATCGCAAGGTGAAAGCCGTAATGGGAATATCTGTAGTAGACCTGCTGCGCAAATCGCGTCTGCAGAGAGCGAAGTCGCAGCTGGAGCATACCGACAAGGGTATAGCCGAAATAGCATACGAGGTGGGGTTCTCCTCACCGTCATACTTCACCAAATGTTTCAAGGACGAGTATGGCATGCAGCCGAGCGATATAAGGAGCGGCAGATGATTTAATGCTGGCGCTCCGTCCTGATCCTTGTCTTATCGCGTCTTGTTTATTCATATTTTCTGTGCGGCTAAAACATTTGCCGAACAGAAAATATGCTTTTAACCCCAATCGGTCATTAGGCCGTTTAATGTATAATTATAATAACTGCTTGCAGTCTTTTGCTTTTTATAAGGCGTCTTTTGCTTGTTTTTAATTCGCAATAGCTCGCTATTACTCATTAAAAGCCAAACAAAATCCACTCTTCTAAAAAGCAAAATCCAGGCAAGCCCTAATGACCGATTTGGGTTTAATGTAGTCTTCTTATTGTGATGTTTTGGATTGCGGTGTCACAAAACGCTGCAGCTTGTCTCATTTCGCTCTATATTTGCATCGGTTATTGATAGTACTTGTGTCGTGAGGTTTTATAAGTGAAAAACTATATTCCTGAATATTTCATCATAAAAAGGCTTCGGATAATTACTTTTTATAGTTATAAAATGTTCATTTTGCGCTATTTTTGATACCGTGAACGATTTTTGTTATTATATGAAACAAATTTTATACCGCTTGGCGCGCTCTTACGATAACTTTGCAAGCGGAAATAAATATTGTAGATTTTGGGAGCGGCAATCTGAGAAGACGCGACGCTCAGAAAAGACTCATTGGCAATCATATTCTATATGATGTAAGCCATATCGCTTTTATTCTCAATCCAATTTGATGCAGAAAAAAAAACGACCGCCAGTGAGTCTTTTTCAAGATGGTAACACAGCTATCCGCAACAATGATAATGCAAGGAAGGCATTAATGCGGTCGGCGACAAAGATATATAATAGGTTTAGTTTAGTGTTGATGATGTGATAATCATCAGAAGATTGGTAAAAGGGTAATTTTCAATAGGTAGTAAACAAATCAAGACCAATTTCTTTGGATGGTCCCTTAGCATAGAGAGCTTGCTGGGGGATCATCTTTTTTTATGGTTTACAGAGTGTGACAATTCTGCTTTTTTTGGACTTCCGTCATTGGTGTATGACGATTTTCCGATTATTATCACTACCTTCGCAGTTGCAAACGAATAGAATGATGGATGTTCTTCCTTCATCCTGTAAAAATGGTGTGGCTATGCCATGGGAGAATGGCCTTTGACCAGACATTAGAGCAACTTAAATAATACAGTTAAAGATATAATTCGAAATGAGAAAACTATTCAGGAAGCAGATACTTCTGCTCACAGTACTTGCCGTCTTCTTCGGATGCACCGCCAACGGCGGTTCGAAAGACATTGTCAAGGGGTTGATTGACGTTGCCACGAAGAGCGGTGTGGCGCAGGATAAAGCGGGGGCGTCGACTGTAGCTATTGCGGCTGCTGACCCGGACGGGTTGGAGATACCGGCTCCGCTGAAGGGAGTGAAAGAGCAGATACTCACTCGAAGAGGGTATGCCGTGTCGTATAACGCAGACACGAAACTCCCCAACTGGGTGGCATGGCGTCTCGACGCCAGCAGGCTGGAAGGCGGTGTGAAGCGTCCGCGCAAGGCATTTCATGAAGACGAAGACGTGGCAGAACCGAGAGCCACAGACTGGGACTACTACAGTTCTGGCTACGACCGCGGGCACATGTGTCCGGCAGGCGACAACAAATGGGACAAAGAGGCGATGTGGGAGTCGTTTCTGTTCACCAATATCTGTCCGCAGAATCCCAGTCTGAACCGTGGCGACTGGAACGAGATGGAGAATGCCTGCCGCCGTTGGGCGCAGCAATACGGCAAGGTGTACGTGGTGTGCGGTCCGGTTCTATATAAAGGCAAGCACAAGACCATCGGCAAGAACAAGGTCGTGGTGCCGGAAGCGTTCTTCAAGGTGGTGCTCTGTATGGAAGACACTCCGAAGGCAATCGGTTTCATATACAAGAACGAGGATGGCAACCGTCCGAAAGGCGACTATGTGAACAGCGTAGACGAAGTGGAGCGCATCACAGGCATCGACTTTTTCCCATCGCTTCCCGACGATCTGGAGAAGAAAGTGGAGAAAACCGCAAGTCCCGAAGATTGGGGGATCTGATGCGGTAGCCGATATACATCATTGCATAGCGTGTTTTTGTAACCCAAATTGGTCATCAAAACCGTGGAAATTACTTGTTTTCACCTTGTTGTTGGTCGATTTGGGTTAAAACATATTAATATATAACGTAATTTCTTCAAGAAATCAGATAGTTTTGCTAATTTTGCACTCTAATAATATTATAATAGGTATATTCCGTATGTCAGCGGCGTGCTACAGGTAAAAGCGGAATGAACATTTTAAAGGCTGTAAAGCGTGAAAATAATAGAAGTGGTTCGTGCCCTTGAGCGTTTCGCGCCTCTGCCCTTGCAGGAGAGCTTTGATAATGCCGGCTTGCAGGTTGGATTGACAGAGGCGGAAGTTTCAGGGGCATTATTGTGTCTTGACGTGACGAGCAGCATCGTTGACGAGGCGGTGGAAAAGGGGTGCAACCTCATTGTCTCACACCATCCGCTCATCTTCCGTCCGCTGAAAAGAGTGGTGGGGGCTGACGACGTACAGAGGGCAGTGGCAAAGGCTATCAAGCATGACATCACGATCCTCTCCATGCACACCAACATGGACAATGCCCTGGGTGGCGTAAACTTCAAGATGGCAGAGAAGATGCAGCTCACCGGTGTGAAGTTCTTCACCGAGAAACAGGTGGATGGCATCACATGCGGCAGCGGAGTGATGGGAGAGCTGCCAGGTGCAATGGCGGCAGACGATTTCATCATGATGCTCAAACGGGAGTTCGATGTGGAGTGTGTGCAGTGCAACCAGCTGCTGCGACGCCCTATCCGCACGGTAGCCATCTGCGGAGGAGCAGGGTCGTTCCTCCTGCCGGAAGCGATAGCCGCCGGTGCCGACGCCTTCGTGACGGGAGAGATGCACTATCATGATTATTTCGCTCATGAGCAGGAAATACAGATTGCCGTAATCGGCCACTATCAGAGCGAACAATATACATACGAAATATTTAAATCAATAATCGAGGAGCAGTGTGAAGGAGTGAGATGCGTTGTCACAAGCCAGAACACCAATCCTATAATTTATTTGTAAAAGCAATATGGCTAAAAAAGATCCTACAGATTTGACAGTAGAAGAGAAGTTGGAGACTCTTTACAAGTTGCAGACCACATTGTCGGCCATCGACGAGAAAAGAGCCCTCAGAGGAGAGCTGCCTCTCGAGGTGCAAGACCTTGAGGACGAGATTGCCGGTCTTACCACCCGTGTGGAGAAGATCAAGGACGAGATTGAAGACTTCCAGCAGGCTGTCACCCAGAAGAAGGCTGAGATCGCCGCTGCACAGATAAGCGTGAAGAAATACAACGAACAGCTCGACGACGTGCAGAACAACCGTGAGTATGACACGCTGAAGAAGGAGATTGAGTTCCAGACACTTGAGATAGAGCTTTGCAACAAGAAGATACGCGAGGCTGCCACCAAGGTGGAGGAGCGCAAGAGCGACCTGAAGCGTGCTGAGGAGCAGATCGACGACCGCAAGCAGGCTCTCGAAGAGAAGAAGAATGAGCTCGACGAGATTATCGAGGAGACACGTGCCGAAGAGGAACGCCTCAGAGATAAAGCCAAGGATCTGGAGATGAAGGTGGAGCCACGCCTGCTCACAAGCTTCAAGCGTATCCGCAAGAACGCCCGCAATGGTCTCGGCATCGTTTACGTGCAGCGTGATGCCTGTGGTGGTTGCTTCAACAAGATTCCGCCTCAGAGACAGCTCGACATCAAGATGCACAAGAAGATCATCGTTTGCGAATACTGCGGACGTATCATGATAGACCCGGAACTTGCCGGAGTGAAGACTGTGGCAGAGGAGGAGAAACCGAAGCGCAAACGCGCTATCCGCAAGCGCACAGTGGTGAAGAAGGAAATGATCGGTGTGCCAGAGGACAGACTGTCGTAAAGATATCGGTTGACGGGTTGATAAATCTATGGATTGAAGAGGAGAAATCCCGGAGGTTCATGAATTTGTCAGCCCGTCAGTTCATATCATCAACTATTGACTATTTATTATTGACCTGTGGCTCGTCAGCTCGTTTGTTTGTCAACTCGTTTACTTGCCAACTCATTTGCTTGCCAACTCGTCAATTTGTACTCAACAAACATAAATATATAAACATATTACTAACTTATGGACAATATTCAAAAGAAGCAGGCGCCTAACTATACGTTTGCGCTTATCGTGATGTTTGCCGTGATGTTTCTTATCGGCTTCATCACAACAATGAACAATTCGATGATTGAGTTCTGCAAAGAGGCTTTCGGACTGAAAGACTCTCAGGGACAGTTGGTAAACACAGCATTCTATGGAGCCTATGCTTTCTCTATTCCTCTTGGAATGATGATGAACAAGATAGGCTACAAGAAGACCCTGCTGCTCGGACTCGCCGTTGTGGGCATCGGATTCGTAATCAACTACTTTGGCATTTCGTCGCTGCTCGGTATGGAGACATCGGTGATATATTCCGTGTTCCTCGGCAGCATGTTCATCGTGGCTCTCGGTATTGTGATGCTTCAGCTCGTGGCAAATCCATACGTCATGGTGCTCGGTTCGCCGGAAAAGGGAGCTTTCCGCATGACATTGTCTAATGCCCTCAACTCCGCTGCCACTACTGTGGCACCGGTATTCATCACCTACGTCATCATCGCCGGCAAGGCCAAGACCCCCGATGCAGTGCCCGGACCATATCTCGGACTCGGCATCTTCACTCTTATCCTGTGTGTCGTGCTTTTCTTTTTGAAGTTGCCGAACATCAACGAGGAGCAGCAGGCAGAAGAGGAGAGCGGTGAGCGCAAGGAGTATAAGAGCAGCGTGTTCAGCTATGCTCACGTTTGGTTCGGTATGCTCGGCATTTTCTTCTATTTGGGTATCGAGCTCGGAGTGCCATCCATGTTGCCTGCTTATTTCAAGAGCAATCCGGAATTGGCAGCCTATGGCACAGCGACAGACTTCCTTCCTTATTATTGGGGCGGAATGATGGTCGGCAGGTTCGTGGGAGCTGCTATCCTCAATAAGTTCAAACCGCGTCGTATCCTCTCCATTTGCCTTTGCTGCGGAGCCTTGTGTGTGGCAACTTCGTTCTTCCTCACCGGCATCGCTTCTGTATGGGCAATGCTTGCCGCAGGACTCTTCCATTCTGTGATGTGGCCGTTGGTGTTCAACCTCGGTCTTCAGGAACTCGGTCCGCATACGAAGAAGGCATCCGGTATCATCAACCTTGGTGTTGTCGGTGGCGCCACTCTCCCGTTGCTTATGGGATGGATCGTTGACAACCCGGCACTCGGCGTTGGCTATGCTGTGGCAATGATGTTCATCTATTATGTATACGTGTTCTGGTTCTGCAACTTCGGCAGCAAAATAGGACTGAGCAAGAAATAAGGTAGTTTAGAATAATGGCAAAATAAATGACGGGCAGACAGGAAATGAATCCTTGTCTGCCCGTCTTGTTGGTATGCGATATATTTAACCCAAATCGGTCGTTAGGACGTTTACTTTATTTTTTTATGACTGCTTGGTTGTAATCCTCTTGTCTAATCAATGAACCTCTTTGTTATGTCGCCGTATTCATCAATGCGGCGGTCGCGCAGGAATGGCCACCAACGGCGTACCTGCTCACTGTGGCCGAGGTCGATGTCGAGAACGAGACTCTCCTCATCGTCGTCAGAAGCCTGATAGAAGAGTTCGCCCTGTGGACCGGCAACGAACGAACTGCCCCAGAACTGTATTCCCTTTGTCTGTCCCGATGGGTCTGGTTCAAAGCCAACGCGGTTTACTGTCACTACCGGCAGTCCGTTGGCCACGGCATGTCCTCGCTGCACCGTTGTCCACGCTGTGCGCTGGCGCTGTTGCTCCTCTGGTGTGTCGCTTGTTTCATATCCGATGGCGGTAGGGTAGATGAGCAGATCAGCTCCCTGGAGCGCCATCAGGCGTGCTGCCTCAGGATACCACTGGTCCCAGCATACGAGCACTCCAAGTTTTCCCACTGAAGTCTGTATCGGATGGAATCCCAGGTCGCCGGGAGTGAAATAGAATTTCTCGTAGTATGCCGGATCGTCAGGGATGTGCATCTTGCGGTATTTGCCCGCTATCGTTCCGTCTTTCTCTATCACCACGGCGGTGTTGTGGTAGAGTCCTGCAGCTCTCTTTTCGAAGAGCGATATCACCATCACCACTCCCAGGCGGCGTGCCAGTTCACCGAAGAAGTCGGTAGACGGTCCGGGTATTGTCTCCGCGAGGTCGAAGTTATTCACATCTTCCACCTGACAGAAATACAGGGAGTTGTGCAGCTCAGAGAGGATGATCAGTTCGGCGCCACGTCTGGCGAGGTCTGTCACGTTCTCCTCTATGGCTTTCATATTTTCAATGATGTCTGCAGTCTTTTTCTGCTGCAGAATTCCTATTCTTAGTTGGCTCATATTGTTATTTTGTATTTAGTTATCTTTTTTGTTGTCTTGATTAGATTTCAAGGGCTTAGAGTTATTTTTTTTTGTTACCTTGCTTAGATTTCAAGGGCTTAGATGACATTCCATTTTGTTACCTTGCATATCCAAGTGCTTTCAGAGGCATGCATACCATTCCCTCCCCTACGGGGGAGGACAGGTGGGGGCTGCTGTCATAGGTATTCATTGTCTGGCAATCATTATCAGCCCCCTCTCGTTCTCCCCCGTAGGGGAGATGCAGGTTACTCCGTTGCTGTTTTCCTCTGAGGTTACTCTGCTTGTCATTTTCATCAGCTGCCTTCACCGGTCATTACTATCTGTCCCTCCCCTACGGGGGAGGTTAGGTGGGGGCTGCTGTCAGCAGAATAACATGACTTGGTTTCGCCCGTCAAAGACTCTTTCCCTGTCTATCTGAAATACTGCATTGAGCAGCAGTGCAGCGAACCATGCTGTCTCACCACCACGCTGCTGTCTATGCCAATCAGTTCCCTGTAGGGGAAAGCCTCTGCTATGACGCGTCGTGCCTCCTCGTCGTTCTCCGGTTGGTTGTATGTAGGATAAATCACGGCATCGTTTATGATGATGAAGTTGGCGTATGTGGCAGGCAGTCGTTCACCGTCCTCATATATCGCCTCCGGCATCGGCAGCTTCAGCAGACGGTATGGTCTGCCGTCGTCGGTGCGCAGCGTGGCGAGTTGCTCCTCCATGCGGCGCAGCTCGTCGTATTGCTCATCCTCCTTGTCGTCGCATCCCACATACACCAGCGTGTCGTCGGGTGCAGTGCGCACCAGCGTGTCGATATGTCCGTCGGTGTCGTCGCCTGTTAGCTGTCCGTAGTCTATCCATACTATGCGGTCGGCACGCAGCATCTCCTTCAGCCGTTCCTCTATCTCCTGTCGCGAGAGAGGTTGGTTGCGGTGGGGGGCAAGCAGACAGCAGCTCGTGGTGAACACCGTTCCCTTGCCGTCGCTCTCTATCGATCCGCCTTCGAGCACGAAGTCGTTGTGGTCTTCATACCATCCTTCCACGATGCCGTTTTCATGCAGACTGCGGTTTATGGCATTGTCGAGGGACGCTTCGAATTTCTCGCCCCATCCGTTGAAGCGGAAGTCGAGCAGCGTGAGAGGACCGTCTTCAGCATTCCTCTCCTTCAGCGAGATGAAGGCGTGGTCTCTTGCCCATGTGTCGTTGGTAGGACACTGGTGTAGCGTCACCCTTTTCATCTGCTCTTCAGAAAGTCTGCCGCATAGCATCCTCTCCACATCCTTCGTGTCGGGTGCCACGATAATCAGTGGTTCATATCTTGTTATGGCATCCGCCATCTCCACATACGTGTTGTTTATCTCGTCGAGACAATAGTTCCAGTCCGTGTCCTTATGAGGCCACGTCAGTTGCAGTGCCCTTTGTCTTTCCCATTCAGCGGGCAGGTATAGGTTGTTCATTCAATGATGTTTTTTTCCTGTTATATATGGGTTAATAATTATCCAATATCTGTTTGCGCTTCTGTTTCTTCACCTCCTTTTTGTGTTCTATGCTTCGCTGTATAGGGTTGGTGATGAGTTTCAGCAGTCCGAGAATGTCGAAACCATTCGTCGGCTTTATGCCAAGCAATTGTTTGTCGATTGTTGTCATTCTTGTGAAATCTCTTATTTTTCCCCTCTTGCCGTATACCACCACTTCGTTGAGCATCCTTGCCGATGGCAGCATAAACACCGTGTCGGTCAACTCCTTGTGGTTCAACACCCTCTTTTCGAAGTTCGGATGATAGAATGCCACAGTCTGGAAATTCTCCGGCAGTTGGAATGTACCGTCCCATGGGGTCTTTATGGTACTGTCGTTGTCGCATTTCACGAACACGTTTCTCAGCGGTTGTTTCGTTGAGGCATCTATTACGATACCCTTCCGTTGTGCCGAGGCATGACAAACGATGGTCAGCATCCATAAGGTCGTTATCCATCTCGCCACCGCCATGCCGTGTTCTGACTCAATGTTTCGTAATCCGTTCATATCTCCATCAGGTTCAGAAAAGTTGTCTACAAAGATAATGCAAACCGAATGCAAAATGAAATAAATGGATTTATTTCTTTTGCTGAGGTGCCGCTTATCTTATACAAAGATAATGCAAACCGAATGCAAAATGAAATAAATGATTTTATTTCTTTTGCTGAGGTGCCGCTTATCTTATACAAAGATAATGCAAACCGAATGCAAAATGAAATAAATGATTTTATTTCTTTTGCTGAGGTGCAGTTTATTTTATACAAAGGTAATGACATTTCTCTATCCTTTGGCAATCCCACACCAAAGTTTTAAGCAATATTTTGGCATTTTATATCATATTATTGCAGTCCGGTGAAACTCCAAAGTGCAATAATAAAAATTACATTGAACCCAAATCGGTCATTAGGCCGTTTAATGTATAATTATGGTTCTTCGTCAATTTAGGTGGTAAAAAAATTGCTTATTTATGGCTTAAATATTTGATTGTCAGCACATTAATAAGTATAATAAAAGTTGCAGATGTTCGTATTTTTTAGTATCTTTGTGTGTGAAA
>OJKP01001412.1_pt1 | contig 13840 bp, 14 predicted proteins | sample 1596521 | NCBI WGS metagenome assembly OJKP01 (sample SAMEA4350130, study PRJEB24818) | metagenome | biome: human; feature: gut; material: faeces | place: Denmark | collected 2013-09
ATTCAACACTATAAATTTAATACTTTTATCGCTATGTTCCTAATTTCTAATGGATTATATTTGATCTTATGTCGAACTCCTTTAGATTTGCATCATCTTACTATTTGGATAAAATAATTATCTTTATAGTAAACAGAAGTTAACCTGAGAGTATGGTGAACTATATCGAACTCTGAGTTTTATGTACTCATAACGTGAATTAGTCCATACTCTCATTTCAGTTGAACAGATCCAATTAGAATTTTAAGCTCACGACTTATTAAAGGATATAGCTTGTTCAACTCCTTGGTTAACTATTAGTAAATGAGCAAATATATGGAAAAGAAATGGTTTATTGGCATTGATGTGTCTAAAAAGACAATAGATGTGGTTTATTATGATAGGAAAAGGCAGAAAGTATGTGAAGAGATACATCGTCAGTTCTCTAATGATCAATCTGGTTTTAAATTGATGCGGAAGTGGTTTAAAGAGTGTGGTATGAAGAGTGCGGAATTGGTCGTAGGGCTGAGAATACAGGGATTTACAGTTTTGACCTGTGTCTTAACTTGGAATCTGCAGGTATTGACTATTGCTGTTTTAATCCTCTTCATTTGAAACGATCTTTTGGTCTGACACGTGGTAAGAATGACAAAGTGGATGCCTGGCGTATTGCTTATTATTGCTACCTTCACCGGGAAGAATTTGTGTATTGCAAGATGTCAGCCAGCACAATCATGCGATTACAGGAACTCTCATCTGAAAGGAAAAGGCATATCAAACATATAGCTTAGTACAAAGCTTATCTGACAGACCGAAAAGCAAGGGTAACGGACAACACCCAAAAACGTACCGCCAAAGTTCTGGAATATGAACAAGCGCTTGTGGAAGAAATAGAAAAAGAAATGGAGAATATTATAAAAAACGACCCAGACTTGAAGAAAAACTATGATTTATTACTTTCCGTCAAAGGTGTTGGGGCAGTAAATGCTATTGCAATAATTATACATACCAATAACTTCGAATCCTTTGAAAACGCCAGAAAATATGCCTGCTACATGGGGATTGCCCCGTTTGGAAGCACATCGGGTACTTCAATCAAAGGCAAGCCCATGTTTGTTCCATAGGAGCAAAAATATTAAAATCTGACCTTTCAATGGCTGCTAGAAGTGCTAGAATACACGACCCGCAAATAAAGGAATACTTTGACAGAAAAACGGCACAAGGGAAAGAATTTGGCGTTGTACTGAATGCGATAAAGTATAAACTTATACAGAGAATGTTTGCAGTCGTAAAAAGAGGGACACCGTTTGTACAACTGCAAACATATAAAAGTAATACAACTATAAACTAATATTACAATTATTAACAATAAAACAAGGGGAATATACTTGCTAAAGTCTTAGAATTCACGTTAAAATAAGAACAGAAATTTAATCTAAAACAGCACTAATGTCCTATTTTACATCATAAAAAACCAATACCGGATTCCCTTCTTCATCCGACTGCTTCAGGCAAGCCTTTAATGCAGGAGAAGCTGCTTCTTCTTTCAAATCAAGCCGCGAAAGGCTGCCCACCAGTCTATCTCCATCAGTACCGACTGGCAACGGAAACATACCTCCCAAGCCCAAATCGTCCTGCACGGCAGCGGCTTTCATATTGAAAACCCGTCCCGAAGACTTGTGGTAAACCGACAGGTAGAAGTCTCTTTGAATGTAATACTTCACCGCTAAGGTTGCCCGGTTTTCATATACATACAGCAAACGGATGTAATTGTTCGTCAAGATTTCGCACATCACCTCTCCCGAACCTTCCGATTTTTCGAAGAGAGATGCTTCTGGCAAGGTGTTATCTCCCCACTTCATCTCCCAGCATACTTTCAACGAGTCATTCACCCATTCATAGACCCGGTTTGAGAAATAGGGGCAAACACGCAACTTTCCTTCGTAGACATAAAATGGAGCCGAATTACCATGCAAGATCTTGCCAGAAGCCGGAGCATCATAATATGTAGATACAACCTTTCCTTTCTCGTCTGCCTTCACATATTGCTTGCCGCCGAAAAGGTCTTTTTTCCGCAAGGGAAAGTAATACAGATAATCGCCCTCTGTTGGAACACAGAAAGCTAACGGAGATAGTTCTGGAAGTTTGATTTCGGCTTCATAATCCAAATTTTCCAAATTATATTTCAACAATTTCGACATCATACGATCCAACACATACAATGAACCGTCATGGTAATCAATCCAAAATGAATGAGGAGTGAGGAATTCTCCAGGTCCGTTTCCCGTTCCTGCTATCTTTTGGATAAACTTTCCGTCCGTGGTCGAAAATACCAGCACAGCATTAGTTTTATAGGTGTCAAGTAGATAAATCCGGTCTTTCCATACTTCCAACTGATCAATACTTCCAAACAATGATTCGTCGGAGGTTTCCAAAGGTAGTAGGCGTTCCACACTTATCAGCTCCGAACTTTTGTACGTTTGCACGTTCCCAAAGTCTACCTGTTCTACCACTAAATTAGCTTCTCTTTTCTGGGATGTACAACCTGCTAAAACAGACAGTAAAGTTGTAACAAAAAAAACGAATTTTTTATACATATATAGTAATATACCAGTTGGCGGAATTAAATCAGCGCATATTTAACTTTGCCAATGGGTTTGTTATTTTTGTAGTTAATATATTGGAGGACTGTAAGTGCGCTAATCTTCCCTATAATTCGGGCAAACAAATCTTTCAGTATCTTTCGCATAATTCCTAATTATCATGAACTGGTCACACAATTGCGGAAATATGGCTCCTATTCTTTCCAGTCTGATATTTGCGGTTTCAAACAAATCTAATTGTACGCTGGCACTTATATATCCTCTGTCTCCTATAAAAGTACAATTGCTGTAATCCACCTTCACATACTTTAGGAAATGAATGTCGTGTGCACTTGCTTTGGTTAGATCAAAGGAGTGGATTACTCCACTTAACCAACAGACTGCATGCAGTTTATATCCGTAATAATATATACCCTGTGAAGCACAGTATCCAATTGAAGGCGCTTTCTAAAAAATTTGTACGCGCAAAACGACAGACCTCTATAGGTTTTGAATCAATACAGAAATAGTCTTCACCGCCGTCCATATCCTTCACGATTCTCTCCCTGATTGCATTGCAAAGAGATGAGGTCATCTTACGCTTGTCATTGTATTGTCTACGGGAGATAAGATTAGGAATTTCCTTTCTATACTCCTTCAATTTAGCAAACAGTAAGGATTCACTGTCAATCCCCATTGCTTCTGAAGTCATGTTTAATGCAATTACTTCAAGATTCGAGAATCGTGGGACAACACCTCTTTGGGGAATGTTACCTGATTCATTTACAAATTACCAATTACTTGCTTGCATACGTTCAGAAATTTTGCTAATAATGTAAATGGATTTATTGTAAATTAATAGTTTAGTTACTTCTAATTTACTAATAATCAGCAATACGTGCAACCTTTTATACATATTTTTATTTTATCATTTTTATTTCGCCAACAGGTTTATCCTACATTTATGTAGGATGTTTGTTTAATTATTCTGTTTTTAGTAAAAGGAATAATTAAGTCATTGAAACGAACTAAAAATGAGAACACATAACTGGACATCATATAAAATAAAGAATAGGAGCATACTAATAGTAGAATAACTCCTAATCTTATTTTAGAATCAGAATGTCGCAATCTGACTAAGTGTGAAGATTAAGAAATAGAATTAGTAATTATTATAATCATAAGACATTATTCTATATAATATCTAATACCAATTATAATTGCTGTCCCGTTAAAATTGCGAAAGTGTCATCTGAACTCAAATTCTCGGAATAACATTCTTAATATTCAAGCACTTATATAATATCTTATGTTAAGTGGCTTAAGTTTCGAAATTAAATCGGTTTATCTTAAAAACTCATGTTGCTCAGATATATAGATTATTATGTGACAGATTCACAATTTCAGCGGAATACTAGTGGTAAATTATAATTACTACAAGCAGGTTTCATCTCCTGTTTTTGTACAATTATAACCAGTACCATCTGGACGATAAAAACGTTCCCATATTTTTTGAGAATAATCCCCACTTTCATTCTGTGCTAATGCCTCAATATTAGCCAAGACCAGTTCAGACAATTCAGATTTCTGTTGTGATGTGTACACACCATAACCGGCTACCAAGGTAACAACCAGTGCCAATGCTGTTCTCTTAAAAATTTTTCATAATTGCATATATTTAATGGTTATACTTGCAAATATAAAAAATAAAGAAGAAAAACAAAACAAAATTCTGTTTTTCTTCTTTATTTTTCAGATACTTATCCGGGACGAATGCAACCGGTTCAATGGAAGGACTGCTCACTCTGACTGTCCATCACGAACTGCTGTTCCTTCCGTCCCTTCGTCAGGTCGCGGAGCCAGAACGCCGAATAGCCGGGCACACCATCGTAGACCAGGCTGTCCGCGTCGGTATTCTTCCTGCCCAGGGATTTCCATCCGCTGGCGCCGTCATGGTAAAACAGCTCGTAAGTGTCTCCAGGCTAGATGTAGTTCCCATCACTGTGCGGCATGTAGAGCATCTTTGAGAGGCGGTGACTGCCGCCGAGGTCGAACACCAGCGTATGGGATCCGTTCCCCCTGGCCTAGTAGGTGGTCAGCACGTCGCCGTCGGTCATGCCCTTCGTTCCGAGTGCAGGCTGCCCGGCAGGCCGTCCGTTTCATTCCGGTTTCCTTTTTCATAGTTTTTTCATCGTTTGTCTGTTTTCCGGTACACCGCCGCTCCTCTAGGGGTGATGCCCTGCCTCTCCAGGATCCCCTTCACCTCACGGCGCATATTGCGGATGGCCGCGGAATTTACCTTAGGTTTAGCGTTTAGTACGTACTCTGCTTCACTGACAAACTTTATTCTGTCAAAAAACTCTGGCTCCGCATATAGTTTTACGAGTAAATAGTGTGGATAAATGCGCTCTGGTAATCTGTGGGTTGAACGCAGCAGATACTTCTCCGCTTTATTATACTCTCCGTTCTCCTGTGCATTGCGTCCCAAAACATTCAATATCATCGGATCTCCGCTCACCGTCATGGCTTTCAGCAGAATTTCTTCTGCCTTACCGTAACTTCCGGAATTGTATAATGCCCTTCCGTACTCAAAACAGAAATCTTTATGCCATAACATATTGATTGAGAGTTTTTGATACTCTTCAACGGCCGCTTTAAATGCTCCAGAGTTATACAATGTCCTAATAAGCATCCACTTGCGAACAGCTTGAGTACGCACAGAGTACAGGTTATGTATATTTATAGAAACTGTTAACCCTGCCACAATAACCAGCAGTAAGACAATTAAGGAACTCTGTTTGCGCTTCATCATGGCTAGACCATCGCCACAAAGCACCATTACAGCCAACAACCATACAGAAACAATAGCCGGGATATGCAGAGGATAAGAGAAACAGGCAAACAACATAAGAGAGACCAAACATCCGCCCATTCCCACAAGATGTTTACGGCTTCCGGCTATCTTCAACAACACGAGCAATACAGTTATAAACAATACAGACACCCATATACCATGCTCAACTGCAATCTGCAGAAATTCGTTGAAGGCAAAATCGGGTGTCCCGGCCACCCATGCCTCCGATTCTGAATATTCACAATTAGTGAAGTATCTTTCCTGAGCGTCACTGTAAATGGCGGAAAAAGTCCTCCCGTTTTCTTCCCCCCACGGACTGCTTACAATGGCTTGGGCCGTTACCTTCCATATCAGCAAACGACCGTCTGCCGAGTCACGTTTCATGAAATACGCACTGGAGGCAAGCAGTGCGCCGACTATAAGCACGCCCGATACGGCATATCTGTGTTTCGATACAAACGACTTTACTTTCACATGGTAAACTCTGAGAAGCACATATCCGCACGAAATCATGGAAGCGAGCCATGCCGCACGGCTCATACCCGTCGGAAGCACACAACATATTAGCAACAGTACACACATCGAGAAATAATACTGCACGACCGAAAGGCGGTCTTTCTTTCCGTTCGATACTAACATCCTGTGCAGAGCTATCGGAAGAACTGCTGCAAGATAGCCTGAATATGGCCCCGGGTTATAGAATGTGCCGGTAAGAATAAATAGCGAGTGTCCTGAAGGGTATATTCCGACAGTCTGCCCAAATCCATAAAGAGCCTGTACCGCTTAGAAAAGCAAAAGTGTCCATGCCGCACATTCCGGCACAATTCTTTCCGTAAAACGTGAATCAAGCAAATGCCCTATAGCCCACACTGGCAGTACAACCAACATTACTGCGGAAAGCCACATACACTGTTTCCCTAAGAAGGCAGAGGAAACACTGCTGTCAATTATCAGCACGGTTGCGGCTATACATACAGCAGCGAGATGCCTGCGAGCCATGCCGAACATTTACAAACCATATTTGTTGATTTCATATCCACTCTTTATCATTCTATCTTTTTCCAAACCCTGTCCCAGCAAATCTTACCCGTGTAACTGTCCTCCGACTTCCATATTCTTGAAGCAACTCCCACGATAGACTCCTCAGGAAGCAATCCCCAGTATCTGGAATCCTGCGAGTTTTCTCCACGGTCGCCCGTCACAAAATAATAGTTCTTCAGGAAGCAGTAGGATGTGATTATGCTGTCGTTAAGCAATATTGTATCTCCGTTTGCCGTCAATTTCCCTCCTTGTTCTCATTCTATCATTTTACGGTATAAGACAGCGTTAGTGCGTTCCATCCTCACTTCCGAACCGGCTTTGGGAATATACAACGGTCCGAAGTCCTTTATGTTCCAGTTCAACAAAGAGTCGAAAGGGAAACTCTTGTAAATGCCGGGTTGGAAATCTTCCGACCGTGTAAGTCCGATGCGCTTTTGCGACAAAGCGTTTCCCAAAGTCTCGTTTACACCGCTCACGCAGAACTGTCCGTTGCGGATGGAAAGAGTGTCACCCGGCAGACCGATACACCGCTTGATATAATATTTCAGAATATGCATCTCTATACGGCTCCAATCGTTGGGGTGAGGGAAATTAAACACCACAACATCATTGCGCCGTATCTTTCTGAATCCCGGAATACGGTAAATGTCCGTCTGCTCCAGATTCATAGATTTGTTTAGGTTGAAGATTCGCGCACCGGTGACGGGTTTCCATACAAGAACGAAATCGCCCTCCCTAAGTTCCGGCGACATGGAGTCGCTTGGTATACGGAAGGAAGCAAACAGGAACACTAATGCCATAAGATACAGTAATATCAGACATGTGGCATAGAATGCAATATCCAATATGATATTAAGGACTCTCTTTATAACCTGCCTTCTCATAAATCCAAATTTAGCTTTAATTTCCCATCCGTCACTAATCCTGCACGTCCATTTGGAGTCTTTTTGGATGCTTTAACCAGCAATGCGTTACCGGGCACATTTTCATAATGCTGAATACTGTCATTCGCTGTACTGCTTGCAATCTGTTCAAGACAATCTTTATCCGTATTCCAATAATATAATGTGCAGGAAGAGTTCTTTTTGTCAAGAGTCAAATCGAGTGACACACGGTTTTCCATATCCGGAACAAGATACCGCACCTCTCCGTCGCCGGTCGTAAAGAAAGGAACGTTCACAAAACGCAGTTTTCCTGATTCATCCGCTTCAGCGGCAATCAGAAGGTTTCTGCCAGCCACTTTAGGGAAAAAGCAGGAGTCGTCATGCCTTTTCCCCAAGGCTATGGGAAGCCATTTGCCACCGTTGTAATTACAAAGATAAACCAAACCGCCGGAATTGGAAGAACATTTGTTTGCAGCAACCGACAGGTCGTACACCGGTGTTTCCTGTTCGTCCGTCACATCCGTGAGGAGCGGATTCTTAAGAAACGTGACAAAACCGTCGTCCTGCTTAGGCAGGACAGACATGTCCGGCTCAAAATGACGGCGGTAAACCTTTGCCGGCTTAAGATAACGCTTTGTGGCAAGCACGCGCTTATACTCGTCAGGCTGTACGTCACCAGGAGAGAAATCATAAAACTCTCCTCCGTGCAACACGGCACACCATACATGTCCGCGCTCCATCCTGGTCCATACCGTCTGGTGAACGGCAATGGGAATACCCACCGAACGCATTACCAATGTGGTATAGTTGCACAACGCATCGCATGTGCCTATACCCGAAGTCTCAGTTTCCTCAATTGTGGCATGAAGCGGATTGCCTGTCTCGCAATATCTAATCTCGTCCTTTAGCCTGGCATTGATAATCTTGCAGGCATCCATCGCATTTGTTACTCCGGCAGAATCCAACATGCCGACATAACGCTTCATAAGCCTCTCCCTGCCATGCGACAGCTGTTCATTCTGCGAGCGGTAAGGAAGAATATAATTGCAGAAATCCTCAAATGACACTCCGGAAGCCCACGGCTTGCGCCAAACATAAAAAGCCAAATCAATGTTTCTTATGATAAAATCCGCATCCACGCAACGTATGTCATAATCCAGACGCCTGTCTATACGCCATCCCAAAGCAATGAGTGAGTCGCAATGCCTTCTCACTGAAGAAGCTTCTCCCAACCGTGTGATGTCCGGATAGTATGACTTTCCCGTATTGGGAACGAAATTCTCGTTAATAGAGAAATGGTACTGCATATTTTCTATGAGAAACCGTGCGGCGCGGAGTTTCAGACTGTCCTCCAGGTAGTGTTCCAACACCTTTTCCAGTTCCGCACGGTTTGTCCCAGATATTTCGAGTGCCTTCTCCATTCGCCTGTCCTCATTGCCCGAACAGCAGCACAATACACCCGAAATACATAAGGCGCACAATAACATGTTTGCGTAAAAACGTAGGTTTGAATATTTTGATGACATTCCGACCCTTCCTTTTAATGATAAATAATATGTTATACGTTCTATTTCGTTACAAATCTTTATTTGATAAGTTTTCCTTATTTTGGTAAGCTTCTAAATGTCTTAGCCTATAAAAGGTTGACTGTTTTATTATTAAATTTGAGATTGTTTCCTACTTATACCAGTCTGGGTCTGTTGGTTTTTCAATTTTATGCAAACCAAAGGTAAAGGGAAACAAACCAATGTTGGCTCAGGATTGTTGGCAATGCCATAAATAAAACCGGACTGCTCGTCTACACAAAAACAGAGTAACGGCAAGTCAAGTTGATACAAAGCTTGCTGGTTTCCCTCCCAGTCATAGATATAGATATAGCTACATTCCCATTCAGCCAAACCATACTCTTTAAAAGAACGACCGGAATAAAGTGCATAAATACGAGATTCAGTTACTGATAAATCCCGATAACAGACAGGAAGATTTCCATTATGAGATACAGAATAAGAAGCTTTACCTCCACTATGGTCTACTTTATAGTCTGCATAACGGTCTATCACAACCTTATGCTGCACCAAATGATTGTCACGAATCTCGTATAGGAATAGCATTTTGGCACACATTGTAGCAAAAGCCAACCGTCCTTTAGGAGTCACTCTCATAATACCTTGATAAGCCAACGCACGATTAAGAACCGGTATATTTTTCTCATCTTCATCCTTATAAGGGTATTCTCCATCTGTATCAATAGGAGTTCCCTGACTGTCAAAAACCGCAAACATCAAATCATTGAAACAGCCATTGCCAACGAATTGATTGTGCTTGTAGGGAGTTACATCGAAAATCCATTTATCTGTCCATTTTTTCCAAGTGGAACCCTTCACTCTATTATTCAGACTGTCCAGCTCTATCTTCTTGATTTCCCGTTTCATTATATCATATCCACATACTACCTTATCAGAATATGGTTGAAGGCTTGTAAGATGAACAAACTCATCCGGTCCCTGTCCTTTTCTTCCAAATTGTCCCTCATATTTTTTATGTTTAAGATTCACATAATGAAATATTGAATCCGATTTATAATCCATAATCAATAAACCGTTTCCCAATTTTTGTATACCGCCGGGAGCTCCTAATAACATATCAGGTATTTCAATCGTTTCATGTTGCAAAGTTTGGAGTGCAATCTCTTTTTTTGAAAATCATTAACCGCTTCTATTATCTCCGTGACTTTACGGATATGCGATGCAAACATAGCCGGGTGTTATCCATCATACGTGAACAACTCCACCGTGAGCCGTCTGACGGAGATGTGTTTATCGTCATGTCTCGTGACCGTCGTATAGTAAGACTGTTCACTTATGACAACCGTTCATATACTCTGTTTGAGAAGAAGTTTGTAGCTGGTCATCAGTTTATGAAAGTATATCATAATTGGGATGAACGAGTTTACAGAATAGACTGGAAAGATGTGGTGTTATTATTGGAAAATCCAATAGTTAATACATTGAAACTCAAATAATTATGTTGCTTATTCGTTCGTTTTTCTCATATATTTTCACTATCTTTGTAATTGAAAATCAGAGCATTACGGATGAAAGAACAGCAACATATCATAGAACAAAAGCAAGAGCTTCTGGCACGGGAATCAATCTCGCGCCATGCTCTTGATTACAGTGAAGGTATGACAGCAGAAGAACAAAAACGTTATATCAATTACCTTGCCGAGCGGGTTCGTGAGGCGGATTTAGGCTTACGTGCCCGTGACCTTGTTCTTCAAGATTTTCTTGATAAGCAGAAGGAATACGACGAACGTTTGTCAAAATTGGACGCTGTGCTTTCTCGTGTTGATTCTCTGGAATCTTCATTAAAGGATGAGATAAAGAGACGCAAGACTGCAGAGCGTAAGGTGGATGACTTGAAGGCAAAATTAAAGTTTGCAAACAAGAACCGCTTTGGTGATAAAAGTTATGGCTCAAAGAAAAAGAAATCAGATGATGAGTCCGACCGTACCAAAGACAAGGATGATTTTGATGGAACATCCTCCTCTTTGCCGGAAAACTCTATAGCCAACAAGGAGTCAGAGTCATCACCGGCAACCGCCACTCAAGAAAAGAGACCTCGCGACTTGTCAAATCGCCCCGACACCTATAATACCATGGGAGTCCATGGCGCTTCCAAAGAGTATAAGTCAGACTTGTCAAAAGTCCCGGGACGTATACTTGAAAGAAAGATGATTCCCGTTTTCCATCTTGAGGTAAACCTTGTGGAGGAACGGTTTGAGATGGTTCATTATGTTGAGAAAGGCAAGAAACCCAAGTGGGGTTATTTCCCTGCTGTAGGTAATCCGCAGATTGTTACCAAGTTTGACGGAACCAAGGCAACACCTGAATTCCTTCAGGCTATAGCATACGAGGTCTATGTTAAGAATGTCACTTTCGGTCTGCTTCATCGTTGGCTTACCGACTTGGGCATGAAGGTATCAGCCAATACATTACGTAACTGGTTGAAGAAAGGCAAGAAGTATCTTGACGAACTAGTCAAGGTACTGAAGGAAGTGGCTTTAGAGAAAGACTCGATAGTAAACTGTGATGAGACTTGGTGCAAGGTCCGTAAGTATGACCATTACAAGAAATGTTACATATGGGTTTTGGTAAACAAGGCTGAGCATACGGTCATCTTCTTCTATGAGGATGGTTCTCGTGGTCGTGATGTTTTGACTAACTTTATTGGTGATGCAGAATTAAAGAGTGTTATGACCGATGGTTATAATGCCTATGTATTTATAGGTGACGAACTTAATGTCGTAGATAAAAGTCCTAATCTAAATAAAGCCATACATCAGGTATGTCTTGCTCATCTTAAGGGTAAGTTGGAAATGGCTTGTGAACAAGCTGGCGATGTTCATGCGTATCCATTTTTAGAGGGCATTCGTTTCTATTATAGGAGGGAGCGCCAATATTACGAAGAGGGGCTTACGCCAGAAGAGATATGTAAGCGTCGTCAAGACTTGGAATCAAAGGAAGTTCTGATAACTCTTAGGCAGCATCTTAAAATTGAGCTTGATAAAGATCCGTCAGAGATAACTCCTTCTTTGCTGAAAGCCTTGAATTACCTCGACAAATATTGGGATAACCTGTTTGCTTTTCTTAATGACGGAAGTCTTCCCATAGACAACAACTTGGCCGAACGTGTTATCCGTCCTCTGACAACCCAACGCAATGCGATGCTTCACTTTGGTAGCGATGAAGGTGCAGAAATGGCCGCAACCTATCATAGTATAATAAGTACGGTAAAGATGCAAGGACGGTCTGCATGGGAATACCTAGGTAAGTTTTTTACTAAAATATTTAACGGTTGCAGGGATTTTTTCAGTCTGCGGCCAGACAAAATCGGATTGGCAATATGCCAATAGTTAATAATCAAGATGAAATTTTAACAACTCAATGTATAGGCACTTGCAAAAGTGCCTATTAAAGGGGTATGCCCTAAATTGAGTACTAACAGTATTCAGGCTTTAAATATTATTTCAATAAATTACAAATGTCAGATAATAGCTCACGAAACAAATTAATTCTGAAGAATACAATGTTTATGTATGCGCGTATGCTGATAATGATGCTAATCGCATTGTATACAGCACGTGTAGTATTACAAACATTAGGAGTTGACGATTATGGTATATATAATGTAGTAGGTGGAATTATTGTATTCTTTACGATATTGAATAATGGCTTAGCTTCTGCAAGTAGTAGGTATATCACAGCAGAGGTTGGTGCTGGAACTGTAGAATCTGGGACAAAAGTATTCAATGTTTGCCTACAAGCCCATGCCGTTATAGCCTTTATTATCCTTTTTCTTGCAGAGACTGTCGGTTTATGGATTGTCAATGCTGTGTTGAACATTCCTGAGTCTAGAATGTTTGCAGCAAATGTTGTGTATCAGATTTCAATAATTACGGCATTCATTAATATTATGTACTCTCCATTTAATACGTCAATATTGGCGTATGAGAAAATGAACATATATGCATATTTTGCAATATTAGATGCCTTTAATAAGCTGTTGATTGTATTTGTTCTACAAGTTGTTAGTACGGATAAGCTTGTACTTTATGCAATTCTTGTATTCTTAGCCTCTACAGTAACATCTGCAGTGAATATTGGGTATTGCTTTAAGAAATTTAAGATTTGTTCTATACGCAAGGTTAAAGATATTGCTCTCTTAAAATCTATTTTCGGTTTTACTAGTTGGAGTTTGATGGGACAAGCTTGTATTGTTGGAACTAATCAAGGTGTAACGTTTCTTATTAATTATTTCTGTGGCGTTGCAGTTAATGCCGCTATGGGAGTTAGTAATCAGGTCGTATCAGTTGTTAACCAATTTGTTACTAATTTCCAGATGGCGTTTCGTCCTCAAATAGTCAAGTCGTATGTAAATAACGAAGTAGAATATTTAAAGTCGCTTATTCTTCGAAGCAGCAAAATATCAGGTTGCTTAATGTTAATATTTGTAGTGCCGCTTCTTTTGGAAACATCTAATGTTCTTACTTTATGGTTGGGTGAATATCCACAGTATTCGATAGAATTTGCTCAATGGGCATTGGTCGCTGTTTTCTTTGACAACCTATCAGGTCCATTATGGATGGTTATAAATTCGCAAACAAGAATAAAGGAATATCAGTTGTGGACATCTGTTTTTTATTCTATGACTTTTATAGGTGCTTGGATTGTACTATTGCTTAATATATTTCCTCCTTATTATGTTATAATTGTCCGCTTGTGTGTGTTCTTGATTCTTATAGGTGTAAGATTACGATTCACCCATATATTTTTCAATTCATTCAATATTTCAGAATGGCTTTATAGAGTTCTTTTTCGTGAAACGCTTGTATTTGCGGTAGCATACGCTGTTGGTCTGTTGTTGACAGAAAATTTGCGTGTATCTCCCCTGGTTGAAATTATAATTGTTTCTGTTGTGGCTGACATGATTGTGGTGAT
>OJKP01001422.1_pt1 | contig 13783 bp, 10 predicted proteins | sample 1596521 | NCBI WGS metagenome assembly OJKP01 (sample SAMEA4350130, study PRJEB24818) | metagenome | biome: human; feature: gut; material: faeces | place: Denmark | collected 2013-09
ATCTCATCTTCTCTGCCAAGGATTATAATGGCGTGTTCCATCTCGGTGTGGCTGTGGCTGATAAGCCTGAAGGTCCTTTCGTTCCGAATGCCGACCCTATCCGCAAGTCATACAGCATCGACCCTTGTGTGTTCAAGGATGATGATGGCAAGATTTACTGCTACTTCGGTGGTATCTGGGGCGGTCAGCTTCAGTGGTACAAGGACAACAAGGCACTGAAGGATGAGCATCTTCCAGAGGGCAAGGAGAATCCGTTGCCATCTCGTGTAGCCATGATGACTGATGATGTGCAGCAGTTTGCAGAAATGCCAAAGCCTGTTGTCATTGTTGACGAGGAGGGTAAGGTGTTGCCAGCCGATGATCCTCATCGCTTCTTCGAGGCTAGCTGGATGCATAAGTACAAGGGCAAGTATTACTTCAGCTACTCTACCGGTGATACCCATTATCTCTGCTATGCAGTAGGTGATAATCCTTATGGTCCGTTCACTTACAAGGGCGTCATCCTGGAGCCTGTAGTAGGTTGGACAACCCATCATAGTATCTGCGAGTATAAGGGACAGTGGTATCTGTTCCATCACGACTGCGTGCCATCTAATGATACAACCTGGCTTCGCAGCGTAAAGGTGGCTCCTCTCTTCTATGATGAGGAGGGTAACATCTTGCCGGTAAAATAGAATTGATTTTTAGGTTTTAATAGTTTGATGAATAGTTGATACATGAGTTAGTGTTAGTTAGAAACGGGCAGCATCTTCGTGACGAAGGTGCTGCTTTTTTATTGCTATAAAGCATGTTTTAGACCTGTCATATTTTTCTTTTCTATTTGTAAGTGCTTGTTGTTCAACTATATAATCTTCATAATGAAATTTTTTAAATTTAGACCATATACTTTTCTCTTTTTCTATAAAAGTTCGTACCTTTGCAACCAAAAATATGTTTTCCGCCGATGAAAAAAAGTTTTCTATATTTTTGCCTGCTATTGGTAATCTCTTTTGTCTTTTCATCCTGTCATTCCGATAGGTCCAGGATTCTGGTTTCTGCATATTCTATGGTTGATAGTCTGCCTGATAGTACCTTGGCTCTTTTAAGAAAAGTGGATTGTGATAATCTTTCTGCAAAAGATATGGCAGAATATTCATTGCTTTTCACTATGGCACAAGATAAGTCAGGGCTTGATGTGGATAATGATTCCCTTATTCGCATAGCTTATGATTGGTTTCAGCAGCATCAGGACGATTCGCTCTATGCAAAATGTCTTTATTATATGGGTAAGTACTATATGTTGAATGATAGCACAGAACAGGCAATTTCATTGTTGACAGAATCGAGTGAAAAATCAAAAATGATAGGCGACTTGAAAACTGAAAGTATAGCTTTGGAAAAACTGTCAAGAGTATACCAAAATGTTGAGCCCAGCAAAGCCTTGATGTATTCTAAAAAAGCGATTCATGTCTATACTAAATGTAATGATGCTACATTAACGAACATGATTTATTTAAAATTAAATTATAGTGATGCATTAGCGATTAATGGCAACACTCAATTAGCGTGCCAGATTGCCAAAGAGGCATTGCAAAATGCCTTACTATTGAAAGATTCTTTTGTCTTAGCAGATACATATCAAGATTTAGCAAATTCTTATATTGATTTATCTCAATTAGACAGTGGTTTGATTTGTGCTAAGAAAGCATATGCTTTGCAACCGATTAATAATTTTTCCTGTACCTTAGCATTAGCTGATGCATATTTTGCTGCAGATTCTGTAAGGCAGACTATTTCTTTATTGAGTAATACTCGTGCAACTCGGGCTATGGATAAATATGTAAGTTTTCAACTTCTGAGTAAAGCTGCGCTTAAAGATGAGAACTGGACTGTTGCTGATTGCTATATGGATTCTGCTTATTATTATATAGAGGAAATGTATCGTAATGCATTGCAGGAAAAATCTAATTATTATGCTTCCTCCTTGCTCAAAGAGAAAGATAAGTCCGAGCTAAAAGGAAAAAAGGAGATGCAAAAGTGGGTGTTTCTATTAGTCCTTTTATTAATCTTGGTTGTATTGGCTTTTGTCATTTATGCATATATTAATTTTAAGGTAAAAGCCAAAAGAAGATTGGCTACTGAGAAAGAACGTATAAAACATAAACAAGAGATGTTTGAGAAGGAGAAAGAATTATCTGAAACCTTTTATCGGAAAGAAATGTCTCGTAAAGAAGTGCAATTTTCTGTTTTGCGTAACTATCTATTGAAATTGGTTTCAGTATTTGATAAACTAAATACTATTAAAGGTGAGACTGGCAGACATGTCATTTTATCTGATAAGGATTGGACAGAAATAAGTGTATTCTTAGATATTACGGAAAATATGTTTGTTACTAGATTGTCAACTCAGTATCCTTGTTTGTCAAATAATGACTTGCATCTGATGATGTTACTTCGTTTGAAATTGCCACAAAAAGCTTTGGCTTCAATTTATGGTATTTCAGAAAAAGCAATCAAACAAAAACTCTTTTTGTACAAAGAAAAGGTCGGAATCAAGGGGCAAAATCAGTCACTACGTGAATTTATAGAAACGTTCTAATGCAAATTTAGACCGGGGGGGGTGAAATTGTAAATACTCGATAATTAGTTATTTGCTGTAGGCGACTGGCGAAAATAGAATTAGACCTAATTTGTTTGGAGGGTATTTGAAATAATGCTAATTTTGCAGCAGAATTATTAAATATAAAATCGTATGGATATAAAAAGAATTTTGTTAGTTGCTTATATGCTGGTGATAGCTATTTCTGTTAATGCTTCGCCAATAACATTTATACGTAATAGGAAAAATCATAATGCTGGAGCAAAAGCTGTTCTACCTAGTCTAAAGGCAGATATAGATGATTGCAGTATTGCATTAGAGGTGAGTCGGTATACAGGCATTGCTCATATTTATATATATGATGCTAATCATACAGTTATGTTGTGTGATACATTACAAGTAAGTGGGAAAAATCAGGTTGTTCTAGACTTGTCTCATTTAGGGAATGCTCAGTATAGTATAGAGGTAGTTCTAGATGATGGTACGGCATACAGAGGAAATTTTGAATTATAACAGCCGAAAATAGAATTCTATTCTTAAATCGGTAAATATTAACAATTAAATATTTTAGGTTATGGTAAAGAAAATGAGTGAACTTGCCAAAATGGCAATGAGTGAGAGAGAAATGAACTCTTTCGCTGGTGGAGCAACATGTGGTTGTGCATGTAGTTCAGCTGCGTCAATGGACAATGGTTCAGCTAATCATGCTGGTGGCTTGCATTCTAAGGGTCTTCAAACTAATCAAGATAATTGGTTAGACGATGTTATTGTGACACCTGGAAAATAGAACTTTTTGTTTCGTTAAAAAACAGCCATAAATTTATGGCTGTTTTAAACGCTTTAAATGTATATGAATATGCAAAGAATTGTAATGTTGGCAGTATTGTTTATAATGAACATAGCTGTGTTTGCACAATATCCACCTGCGCCAAACTCACTAGAGAAATATAAAAAGATAGATGTTGCAACTCAGGTTTTGCAGTATAAGCTTAAGTTTAAGTTGAATTATAAGCAAAAAGATTATTATGAAGATGATAGAATTGTTCAAATAGGAAAACAATTTGTTAAGGACTATAGTGGAATAATTTTCTATTTCGATTCTTTGAAAACAGTCAATGATAATAAAGGATTACCTTCTCCTTCAATACCACACCCAGTATTTAATTATGAAATGTTCAATGATTTCAAATTGGGCGTTAGTAAATTAAAATATCGTATGGATTTGAATGGAGGAGCAATTTGTTATACGGCTCAGTTGCCAAAATTGAATTGGACTTTTGTTTCTGATAGTACAAATGTAGTCTTGGATTACACTTGTAACTTAGCTCGAACTCATTTCGCAGGGCGTGACTATAATGTTTGGTATGCTGTAGATGTACCATTACCTTATGGGCCATATAAATTTTATGGATTACCAGGGTTGATAATGAAAGTAGAGGAATCAACGGGTTTGTATATTTGGGAAATTACTAGCATGCAGAATGTAGTTCAACCTATATATGAATATACGTATGAGGCAGAACAAAAAAGCTCAGAAATAGAGGCAATAAAAGCTATTACTCGTTTGCGAAAAAATCCAATTCGTTTTTTGGAACAGATGGGTAGACATATGTATATAAAAGGAACAGATGGTAGATCTAGACCTTCTACCTCTATACAGAATATTCCAGATCAAGAATATGAACCATTAGAAAAGTATTGATATGATGAAATTAACAGCCGAAAATATAAAGACATATTTAGCAAATACTCCGCAAATTACTTTCGAAATTACGGAGTGTTGTAATTTGTCGTGCCTATACTGTGGGTATGGAAAACTTTATAATAATAAAGGGAAAAGACATAATCGCATGATGCCTATCGAAAATGCTATAGCTTTTCTTGATTATATAAAAAAGTTATGGGATGCAGGCTATGACAATAGAGGTGAAGGTACGCTAGTCATTAGTTTTTATGGTGGAGAACCATTGCTTAATATGTCATTTATTAAGGCTGTTATTAGTTACATAGAAGAGAATCTTCAAGGCTATAGAAAACATTTTGCTTATACGATGACTACTAATGCAACCCTATTGCCAAAGTATATGGATTACTTGGTTTCTAAGAGTGTGCACTTGTTAATTAGTCTTGATGGGGATGAAAAAGGTTCTTCTTGTCGTGTTTATCATAATGGAAAGCAGGCTTTTCCTGCTATTACCAAAGCAATAGATGAGCTAAGAGAGAAGTATCCTCGATTTTTCGAAGAGAATGTTCAATTTAACTCAGTACTTACCCAAAAAACTTCTGTTAAGGCAATAACTGAGTATATATGGCAAACTTATGGTAAAAAGCCTTCTGTGTCTGAGGTAAATTCAGATGGTGTCAATTTGCAATATGAAAAGGATTTTAAACAAATCTATTTGGAAAAATGGAAGTCTGTGCTAGAATTTGAACAAGGGTTGGATTTGGGTAAAATTAAGTTTGAAGACCATCCGAGGTTTGAGCAAATAGCTCGTTATGTTCAGAAACATTCCCCTTATGTTTATCAAGATTATAATGACTTGTTGTTTGCTGATAGGACTAAGGAGAAGGAATTTCCTACAGGGACTTGTCTTCCTTTTACCAAAAAGGTCTTTGTGAATGTAACAGGTAGGATTATGCCTTGTGAGATGATTAGCTATCGGTATGGCTATCCTGCAATAAAGCAAGGTAAAGTAGATGTAGACTTTCAGCTAATTGCTGATAGTTATAATTCTTATTTTGAGCGAGTAGCAAAAGTATGTAGATGTTGTAGAGATAGTCGTGGCTGTCTTTGCTGTATGTTTAATAATGGCATGATGGACTCGCCCAAAGGAAAGTGTAAATATTTTATGGACTCAAAGACGGAGAAAATGGTGAAGAGTAAAGTGTATTCTTTTCTCTTGCAATATCCTGAGTCTTATTCGTATATAATGTCTAGTTTTGAGGTCGTATGAGCGAACAGTTTTTTGTCTGGCTGATAATTTCTCCAGAAATTTTTGTGGATTTCTTGGGAGAAAAGAGGTTGCTGATGTATAATGTCAGTAATGGTAAGTTCTTGTATTCAAATGATAAAGGACTATATGACATCGTTGTAAAAATGTATTTGCCAAAGAATCTGGGGGTAATACCCTATGAGCCTTCTTTGGAACATACAGCAGATGAGGCTATTCGGCAGGGATTCTTCTCTGTACGTACGGTGTCGAATGCGATTAAGCCGATAAGTCTTCTTCCAATGTTGAGTTTACAAAAGGATTTGGAACGAAACGAGGATGATAAATATGCTCGTTTAGGAAATAAACTGTATTATTTAAGTGGTCTTTATGTGTCTTTGGACTGCTGCGTTACTGAAAACGAAATGTTGGCCCGTTGTCGTAATATGGCTTCTCGTCAATACCCATGTGCTTGTTATGAGGAGAAGTATGCATGTTTGGATTATAAAATGTTGCAAGAATTGATAAGTCAAACTATAGCATCGAGTGTTGCCGTCATTGACTTTATTTGCTCATATAGATATTTCTTGGAATGTGATGTGCAAGATTTTGTGAATTTATTGAGAAACTATTCCTTCAAGTATAGAATTCATATTTATGTAGAGGATTATGCCATGTTAGGTAAACAGAATGTGCAGTCTCTGTCTAGTTGTTGTCAGTTCATTATATATAAAGATTGTTTTTCGCCTACTTATGCGAACAAAGGAAAAAATGATATGGGGCTAGAAGTACGTTCTCTACAGCTAATATATGATTTCTCAGACATCGAAAATGGTGAACGAATGGAGTGCTTGCCTGTTTGGTTGGATGATAATGAACAAATGTTTAGAGAGAAGGTGTGGACATCAGGGAAGGATTTAATGAATAATCCGAGAAAAATGTCGTATCTGTTTAGAAATAAAAAGTTAAATGCTAATTTCTTTGGCATTCTAGATGTCTCTTGTACAGGAGAAGTTCGTCCGCATGGTTCTTCTTCTAAATTGGGAAATGTTAATAGTGGATATACATTGCTAGATGCGGTATCTGCCGAATTCGTAGAAAACCATTCTTGGAGAATGACTAGAAAGGATTTGGTAAATTGTCATTCGTGTCCATTTCGGTATGTCTGTCCCCCTGTATCGGCTTGTGAACTGATGAGACCTGATTTAAAAATGTGTAATTTAAATGTTTAGATTATGAAAAAATATGTAATATTGAACAAAGTAAGTATGAGGAGTTTATTCTCAGTTTTTTTTATGTTATTATTAAGTGTAGATGTATATGGTGCTAGCAATATCAAGTTTACGCTTTTGTCTGTAGACTCTTTGCCAAATATAAAAATTTTGGTAAATATGCAAGTTGTAGGGAAAAAGCTTTATGTTACTTATGAAAGCCCAAAACGTTGGGGGGCTCAACTGTTGAGAACTTATTGTGTTGACGAAGCCTCTCATGCGCTTAAGATGGAATATGAATATTTCAGAGACCCTGCAAGAAGTAATGGTATTGACTATCCTATACTTGTACAAGATAGTCTTGATGATTTGTGCGTAATGGACCGTACTTATCCTTTGGTCTATAATTTGGACATGGAAAAACATACGATGAAAAATACGCATAAGTTTGTCTTTTCGGCTAAGTCGAAAGTTCCTTATGCTATGGCATTGAATGTGCCTTTTGCTTATCGTAAATCGGATAAGGAATTCTATTTTGTAGGGAGGCAACCTAATATGGGAATACAGGCTGTTTATACATCGATTTTAGATACTATTTCTACTTGCGTTGGAGAAGTCGCACCATTGCTTTATACAAAGAAATATCCTGCGTGGACAACTAATTTCGGAAAGCAAACGTTTAATAAGCGTGCTCGTGTCTTGGTCCATGGCTTTTATATTTATCCAGCTGTACAATATGTAAGTTTGGATGAAAGGAAAAGTTATATCGTAAAATTAGCAGAGCCTAATTGGAAGACTATAAAGCCCCTTTCAGCAGATGTTTGGGACGTTAATCTAATGCAAGTTAAAGATGTAACTTCATCAGAAACTTATGTGTATGCACTATGGTGGAATAAAACTCAGCAGTCTATGACTTTATTGCAGAAGCAAAATAAGGCATCCTGTAAACTGGTAGTTTTAGATTGGACAGGGAACATAAAGAATACTTATGTTGTGCCTAAATATATGAGTAATATCGTTGCTTTGAGTGATGGTAAACTAATTGGAAGTGATGGAAAGAAATTTTGGTTGATTACATTGTCGTGAGAATGAAGAGATTCACTTTGTATACTCAAAGGGGTACTTTGGATTGCGGACCAACATGTTTGCGAATGATAGCTGCATTCTATGGGAAAAAACTTTCCATGGAATGCATCCATCAGTTGTGTGTGTATTCCCAAAATGGCACTACGATGTTAAGTCTCAAGAAGGCGGCAGAAGTGATAGGCTTTAAAACTTTGGGAGTAAAGGTGAACCTCTTAACATTAGCAGAAGATATTCCTTTGCCTTGTATTTTGTATTGGCGACAAGAACATTTTGTTGTTTTATATGAGGTGAGAAAAAAAAGAGGTCATATATATTATTATGTTGCAGACCCAGTAGGCTCATGTTTTAAATATTCTGAAGCAGAGATAGAAAAGTGTTGGGAGATTGAGGGGAATGATGGAGTTGTTTTGTGTCTGGTACCCACGGAGAAATTGAATGAATTTGTAGAAAAAACACAAAAGCAAAAAAATGTGCTTAATTTTCTGTGGACTTATATACAGCCATACAAATATGTTATGCTGAATATACTTTTGGGTATGTTTCTTGGAACAATCTTTATGCTCTTCGTTCCGTTCTTGACGCAAGCGATAATAGACTTTGGTGTAAAAGACAAAAACGTTTACATCGTTTGGATAATATTGTTGGGACAATTTCTTTTGGTATTTGGAACAACTTTTGTAGAACTTGTTCGTAATAGAATCTTGCTTTACATTGGTGTTAGAGTAGATATATTGATGATTTCTGACTTTATTTTGAAACTTACAAAATTACCAATCTCATTTTTTGATATAAAAATGAGTGGAGATATCATGCAACGTATAAGTGATCATCAGCGCATAAAGGAATTCCTTACAGGTACGAGTTTGACGATGCTGTTTTCATTAATTAATCTGCTGATTTTTAGTGGTGTTTTCCTGTATTACAATGTTATGGTCTTTTTGATCTTTACTGTATGTAGCACTTTGTATATTGGGTGGGTATGGCTTTTTATGAAAAAAAGAGCTACTATCGACAATCGGATGTTTTCTCTTAATTCTTTGAGTCAAAATAATGTCTTTGAAATAATATTTGGTATGCAAGACATGAAACTCAATGGATGTGAGAATGATAAACGATGGGATTGGGAGAAAACTCAAGTTAGTATTTATAAAGTACTTTCTGATGGATTGAAACTATCGCAATATCAATTGTCTGGTGGCGTCATGTTGAACCAAGTGAAAAATATATGTGTTACCGCTTTTGTAGCAACGAGAGTTATTGAGGGAACGATGACATTGGGTATGATGCTCGCTTTACAGTTCTTGATGGGTATGCTGAATAGTCCATTGGAACAATTAGTTACTTTTGTGAAGAAGCTTCAAGATGCTAAATTAAGTATGGGACGTTTAAATGAAATATATAATTTAAAGGATGAATGTGAGGGGGAAAAAGTTGTAAAAGTACCACATGATAGTATTAATGTTCATCATATATCTTTTAAGTATGATAAACTTGCAGAAGAAGCAGTTTTAAAAGATGTAGATTTTGAAATTAAAAAAGGCAAGTCAACAGCTATAGTTGGTCTTAGTGGAAGTGGGAAAACAACATTATTGAAGCTGTTATTAGGTTTTTATACACCTGATTCAGGTACAATAACTATAGGAGGTATTTCACTTCTAGACTATGATATTAGAGAATGGCGTAAGAAATGTGGAGTAGTAATGCAAGATGGATTTGTTTATTCAGACACGATTGCACGTAATATTGTTCCTTCTGGCGAAATAGATATGAAACGTTTGATATTGGCAGCAAGAATGGCAAACGTCCTTTCTTTTGTAGAGACTATGCCATTAGGATTTCATACAAAAATCGGTGGTGAAGGCAAGGGATTGAGCTCGGGACAAAAGCAACGGTTGTTGATAGCCAGAGCTATATATAAGAACCCTGACTATTTATTTCTAGATGAAGCAACAAATTCTCTGGATGCAAATAATGAAAGAGAAGTTATGGGTAATTTAAAATCCTTCTTGCAAGGACGTACTTCTGTAATTATTGCTCATCGTTTAAGTACGGTAAAAGACGCAGATCATATTGTAGTTATGAAAAGCGGACATGTGGTGGAGCAAGGGACACATCAAACTCTATTAGATAAAAAAGGTGTATATTATTCATTAATTAAAAATCAACTCGCAGTATGAAACATAATAAGATATTAAATGGACATAGCAAAGAACTTAACAATATGCTGAGGCAACCAATGGGACTTCTGGAGAGATGGGGATTTCTTTTCATGTTCTTGCTGTCATTGTTGTTGCTTCTAGGTGTTTTTACCATGCATGCCCAAACTGCCGTCACGACTCTTCGTGGTTGCGTGAAAACAGATGCCAATTCGCCTGTTTCAGGAATTAATGTTTTTGTCAGCCAATTGAATCAGAGATATAAGATACTGGGAGCTAGTCTGACAGACAAAAATGGTATGTTTTCTGTATCTTTTCATACATCGGCAGATAGCGTCAGTTTGTTTTGCTCAGGCATGACGATAAATAAATATAAGGAAAACGTATCCAATAAAGATGCTTTCCATACGTTGTACGTGGAGGAAAAGACACAAAAACTAAAGGAAATAACTGTGAAGGCGCAGAAAATCTATATGGGTGGAGATACCATTAATTATAATGTTGCTTCTTTTCTGAACAAAAACGACCAATCTATAGCAGAGGTGTTGAAAAGAATGCCTGGTATTACCGTATTTGATACAGGTCAGATTGCCTATAAAGGATTGCCAATCAAAAACCTTTATATAGAGGGACTGGATTTGATGAAAGGTAGATATGGTATAGCTACCAATAATGTGGATCCCAATAGTATCTCTACGGTTCAGGTATTGGAAAACCATCAAGAGATTAAAGCTCTTAAAAAACTGCGTCCTGAAGAACGCGCTTCCATTAATTTGAAATTGAAAGAAGGTGTGAAGGGCGTCTTTAACTTGATAGGTGTTTTAGGAGCAGGAAATGGTGACGATGCTCTTTGGAAAGGAGAGTTGCTTGCTACATATTTTAAAAAGAACTCTCAATTGTTGGCGATGTATAAAGGAAATAATATCGGAGAAGATTTGGAGGCGGAACTACGCTCTTTTGACGGGGATGACTATGCTCGTACAATCAATCTGACTGGAATAGAAATGCCTTCTGCACCAGGCATAGCCAAGCGATATTATTATTTTAATCGTTCGAATAGCTTAACATTTAACAATATCTATCGCTTAGGGAAGGATGTAAATCTGGGAATAAATCTTGGAGGTTTGTCTGATAGGGATAGACGTAACAATCAGTCTTTCATTCATAACCTTTTGCCTGATGGCACTTATCATTCCATAGTAGAACGTATATCTGCTAAATTGCATAAGGAAATTGGATATGGGGATCTTGCGCTCGTGAAAAATTCTGATAAGCAATACGTCAAGGAATCTCTGACGTTTGATTATTCTTCGTTCGTGGGAACCAATCGGATCGAAAATGAAGGTAATATTCTGCAAAGTGGTAATATTAAGGATTATCGTTTGCACAATGAACTTCATTTGACAAGTAAGTTTCATCAAGGACGTGGTGTTGATTTTGTGTCTAAGTTAAATATAGAAAAGCGACCTCAGAATCTCTTTGTAGATAGGAATCTGTTTCCGGATATTCTGACTTCGGATGGCATGAATCAATGGGTGGAAAGTAAAAATGTAGAATCTAAGAATCTTCTGGGAATATTGTCTTCATTGGTGATAGGTAACTTGCAAATTAGCCCAACAGCTTTTTGTGATGTTCGTCATGATAACTTGGAGAGTACTTTGGAGGGATACAAGAACCTACTTGCCCTCACCGAAATGAAGGTGGGCTTGGGACTTGGAGCAGATTATAAGATCAACAAGTTGAATTTAGATGTAGATATGCCATTGGGATATCGCTATCAGCAATTGAATGACCAAATGGATAAGACGAAGCTGCTTTATAGGTGTTTTAATTTTGAGCCTAGTATCGTAGCAACTTATTATCTTAATGCTTCTCATTCTTTCGTCTATCATGGTTCTTTATCTAATGAGTTGCCTACAATAGAAAACTTGTATGCTCAATATATATTGAATAATTATCGGCAGCTCTCGTGTTACGCCACTCCGTCTTTATATGAAGGTACATGGGTAAACCATAAGGTATCCTATCATTTTAAGAATATTTTTAAAATGTTTTTTGTGGATGTGGATCTGGCATGGAATAGCAATAAACCCAAGATACTTTATGGTAGTACTTATGATGGGGTAGTAGAAAAAGTGGAGAGCCAACCTACTGAGAGTGTTGCAAAACGTCTGAATTTCAGACTGAATACCAGTAAGGGGTTTGATTGGAAAAAAACGAAAATAGCATTGATGTTAAATTATGCTCATGTGGATAGTCCAATCCTTCTGCAAGGAGAAGAACTTAACTATTCTAGCAATACATGGAGTGTAAAGATGGATGCAAGTGCAACAATTATGAATTGGTTGGTAGCAAGTCACGAGAGTTCTTATTATTGTACAGGAAGTAAAATGAGTGGTAATATATCAATGGCTTCCTTGCGTTCTATGACGAATGATACATCTGTAGATTTCTTATTGCCTAAAGGCTTGTCGGTATCTGCTACTTGTTCTCATTATTATAATAGTCTGAATGAAAAGAATAAATCTTTTGTTCTGTGTGGAGTGAGTGGTAGCTTTTCTTGTAAAAAATGGTTGTTTACTTTAGATTGTAGCAATATTTTTAACAAGAAGAACTATTCGCGCTCTAATACTTCGGCACTTACAGAAAGGATTTCAGAATATAGTATTCGCCAACGAAGTGTGCTGCTGACTGCGAGATATCGTATACTTTAAGGCTGGAAATGTTAGATTAGTGTTATTTTTAGGTTATTTCTTCTAATTTGTTAGAGAATTCAGAGTTTTTTGCTTATCTTTGTGCCCGTAAACCATTGAAAAGAATGAATTATGTTGAAATTACTGTTAAGGTTATGGTGGCTGCAGCAGCGCCGTAACTTCCGCAAGAGAGACGCCTTCGTGGCTTGCTACATCATCTTCCTGTATGTGGTGGTGGGCTTCAGCTTCTTCCAGGGCTTCACCGAGAGTGGAGGAGAACTGAAGGGAGAAGATATGCCGGCATTGTTGGGTGCAGGCATCGTAATCGGTATGCTGATTCCTGACATCATCATGAAGATGGTGATGAAGCGGGATATTACGGCAATGGATGATTATGTGAAGTCGCGCCCTGTGCCTGAGAAAATCTGGAACAAGTTCCTGCTCACTACCAATCTCGTGAGCTTCTGGAACTATGTGCTTCCGGTGCTTACGCTTCCGGTGTTCATCTATCTCTTGCCGGCAAGTGAGGCTGTAGCCAGCTTTTTCCTGTTCCTGGAGTTCTCTTTCATCAACGGCATCTATATCACCTGTTACCGTAAGGCTACGGAGTGGATTCTGAAATGGCCCTTGATATTGGGATGGATGGGAATGTTTGCCGTGCTCATAGGGTATATGTTTGTGGCTTCTTTCTTCCCGGTATATATGGGATGGATAGGTTTCTTCTTCCTTGCAGGAGCGGTATTCACCGGACTTACCGCCTATCTCTATCACGAAAAGATTTATAACGAGCAGAAGCAGAAGGTTTCCAAGTTCCGTGGATTCAGTCATGTCAACCTCTTCAGCTTGCAATATATCGGCACATTGAGAGCAAAGCGTGTCCGTACGATGGTGATTATGATTACCGCCATCTTCCTTTTCGATGCCTATCTCTTCGCCCTGATGCCTTTAGAGCCGGGACAGGAAATGGGGGATAAGGTGGCTATGACTACCCTCTATGTGGCAGGTGCCATCCTGCTGCCATCGGTGGTGTTGTCGCAATGGACCTTTGGTATTGAGGCAAACTTCTTCCATGGTTTGATGACCAAGCCGGTAAAGGTGAAGCAGATGCTGCAGAATTGCTTCTATTATT
>OJKP01001424.1_pt1 | contig 13760 bp, 8 predicted proteins | sample 1596521 | NCBI WGS metagenome assembly OJKP01 (sample SAMEA4350130, study PRJEB24818) | metagenome | biome: human; feature: gut; material: faeces | place: Denmark | collected 2013-09
CCCTCTGTGAGGAGAATGTCACCATACTTAACTGTGACCTTAGGCTCCTTTACTGTTCCATCATATACAAGGCCGAAATCAGCAACTGTTACATTTGCTTTCTCAACTGACTTCTTACCTGCGCTCTCCGTATAGAGTTTCTTTCTGTCACTCATGTTGTAGAGAGTCGTCTTTCCTGTCTTAAATCTGTCATATGATACAAGAGCATATGTAGCCTGCTCTGTAGCCATCATGTTTACTGAAAGTTTCCCATTTTGTGCTGCATGTGCAAATCCGCCTCCATCAATATAGAAGGAAAGCATTGCATCCAAGATAGAATTCATGTTCTTTACATACTGTGGATCTGTGTCGGCATCTCTTCCAAGATCAGAAAGCGCACATACTGTCTGAGCGCAGCTCTCTGAGTTTACAGTTCCCCATGAGCCCATGCCGCCATTTGATAACTGCTGATCAGATATAGCCTTCATACCACGATTGACTGCAGCCTTTACATCAGCATTTGTATTGTAATATGGTGCAAGGGCCTGAACAGCCATTGTCGTGATGTCAGGATCAGCCTTTGAGCCCCATAAAGCCCATCCGCCGCTGCCTGGGATTTCCTTGTCAAGTATGTACTGGATAAGTCCTTCCCTTGTCGTCTGTGTTGCTGTGCTGTCATCTGGCAGCTCAGGGATCTCATAATCTCCTGTGTCAAGAGCGATAAGAGCATATATAGGGCCATTTATTCCCTGCCATACAACATCCTCAAGATTCGCAAGTGGCTCAAGAAGGTTGTAGCCACCTACATTTGTAGGATCTGCGCCGATTGCTGTAAGACCAATGATAACTCGTGAGTTGTCTGTGAGCTTACGTGAGTGAAGCTTGTTGCTTCCTATATTCTGAACGTACTTTACAACATTGTTGTAGTATGCTGTATACCACTCAGGATCCTCATATCCATACCTGGCAAGAGCCAAAACTGCCCACTCTCCACCTACAGAACCGACCTCAGCCTCTGTGACTGTGTTTCTGATATACTTGATCGAACTGTCAAGCATCTCCTTGTAGGAGTCAGATGTGTTGTTTGCTTTGAGATCTGTCTTGATGGTGAAATATGACTTGTATTTTCCTCCCAATGAAGAAACCGAGAAATCAAGACCATTTGTTATATCATAAGTCTCCTTTGAAACAGACCATCCATCGATCACTGCATAGTGGCTGTTTAGACTTGTATCCATGGTGATGTATGCGGCCTGAGCCTCATTTGCAGGGACAGAAACCTCAAATACAAAAGGATCTTCCTCTGTACCTGCTGCCTTTGTCTCCTCACCATTTATATAGTAAGTATTTGTCATGTTGTAGTTCGCATCAAATGTCGTCTTCTTTGACATATTGAATGTCTGTCCTGCAACTGTGAGTGTCTTCACATACGGATTGCCGTAGTAGCCATTTCCGATATCATCGGTCGTCGTATCTTCGTTGCATGTATAATCAAATCTGAGACTATCTCCATCACTGAGAGCTATGCTGCTCATTCCCCAGTTTGAATAGTCGTCATTGTCATAGGCAAGCATCCAGCCTGAATATCCCACACCTGCGCCAAGACCATTGATACTGCTCACATATCCGCTTGATACTCCTTCAACTGATACACCAGCCTGGTCAAATGCCTTCTGTACAGCCTGCGTTGTAGTTGTGTCCGCATCCACCTCGACTGTCTGTTCCATTATGACACCTGTCTTCGAGGCGCCCTCGATTCCGGCATCCACTGCCGTGTAATCGTATGCTGAGACCGTGATCGTCTTGGTCTCTTCCGCTGCATACGCTGTCATGCCACCGCCCCATGGGCTTGTGACAACCGTTGCTGCCGCCATGCACATCGCCATACATGCCGCAAGAATTCTTCTTCTCATAAACGTATCTCCTTTCAATTTTTCCCAGAAAGGCATATTGACAAGTTTCAAAATACCCTTCTCTCGAAGAATTAGATATATAGCAAGCGATCTGACTCGACAGGGGCACTCCCCTGCATACAGTAATGGCTGTTGCGACGGATTCTCACCGCACTTCCCTTCTTTTTACGCCGGAACATCTCCGGGACTATATATCTAGCGTGATCCAATGTCACACCAAAGCAATATTAACAACGCCAGCGCTCAGTGTCAACCTTATGTAAACATATAAGACAATTTATTTCTCATAAATAAGCAAAACAAAAAGCCGGCCACACAGTCCAATGCCCCCACCTACAAAGTCAGAAGGCCGACCCATGTAGGTGAGGGGGTACTGTGATATCTGCAATCGGTAGCGCGGACTACCGAGCTTCGATGCTTCCTGCCGAGGTGTAAGCAGCAACGCCCTTATCGCTGCTGGAACCGCATATAACGCAAATGTCCTTCCTCACACAACGTAAGACCCGCTTGGTAATATATATATCCGACAATCGGTAGCGCAGACGTCTGTGCTTCGATGGTGCTTGCTGGTGTGCAGATCCGCCGACGCCCTTTTGGCGGTCGGAGCACCATGCAGATAGCACCCAATCGAAGTGCAGTAAGTCAAGCGTGATTGCGGATGTATATATTACCAAGCGGGTCGTCTGTCACAAAAGCTTCTTAAAATCCTCCAGACAAACCGGTCTGGAGAAATGATATCCCTGATAGTACGTGGAACCATACCTATGAAGGTAATCGAACAGCGTCTTATCCTCGACACCTTCAATGCAGCTCTTGTATCCGAGTTCATGAGCACATGACACAACCGCCTGTACAAGAACCTGATTAGGCTTGCTCTCCTGTATGCCCCTGACAAATGACATATCGACCTTAAGCTCATCTATCGGTAATTCCGTGAGTAGATTTAAGGTAGCATTTCCCGTTCCAAAATCATCAATGGCGATCTTTATTCCAAGTTTCCTGAAATATTCCAGCTCATTTTTCAGAAATGCTATATCCATATTCTTACATCTCTCTGTGAGCTCTATGCACAAATACTCAGGAGGGAACTTCGTCTTTTTTAATATATCCACAACAGCCTGCCTGAATCCATGATTCTCAAGCTGAGTCGCTGATATATTGACATTCACCACAAAATCAGGTCTGATCCTGCGAATCTCCATACCATCCGTGAGTGCCTGCTCTATTATCCAGTTGCCAAGTTCAAAGAAACAAGGCTCCATCTCAAGCCACGGTATAAATATTCCCGGTGGAACCACACCAAATTCCTTGTGTTTCCATCTGAGAAGAGCCTCCATACCAACTATGTGTCCTGTCTCGGAATTTGCTATAGGCTGATAGCACATGAAAAAGCCTTCCATGTTGTTTGCCACACATTTGTGTATTGTGCTGTACAGCTGCAGTCTCATTCTATCATTGTCCTTGATCTCCTCATTGAAGAATACAAGTTCACCATGATGATCCTCCTTGGATCTCTCCAGGGCATATTCCACACTGCTCTTTATCACGTCCTCATCAGCCCCTACATGGTCATATATCAGTCCACCTCCGTACAATTTAAGCGGGATGGATGTGCCATTCAGACCTACATTGTCAAGTGCAAGATTCTGTACATGTCTGTATACCTCTTTGAGTTCCTGTTTGGTATAAATGTTTGAGCAGATCGCAAATTTTGCTCCGTCAAGTCTGAACACGAGTCCCTTTCCACCGACGACATTTTTGAGCTTTGTGGCAAAATCCTTAAGAACAGCATTGCCATATGCATATCCATACATCATATTGATGCTGTTGAACATAGATATTCCTATTGCCAGAATGCTCATCGTCTGCTTGTTTCTCAAATGTATAGATATATACTTGGTATACTCATGCTGATTGTGCAGGTTCGTCACCGGATCAACCCCATCTATGACACCGTGGTTTATGACAGTTCCTACAAAGAACTCCGGATCACCATTTTCCTTCTTGGTGATGAAACCTCTGCAGGTACAGACCACATATTCACCATTTTTGTTTCTCATTCTATATTCTACATCATGATACTTTTTGCGCCCCGCAAATACCTCTGTGATGTCCTGCTCAAATATTGCTCTGTCATCTGGATGTATAAGCTTCTCCCACACCTTCTGTGTATCATATATGTATTGCCCCGGAAGTCCAAAGTAATCCACCGCACTTGCAGACCATTTTGTAACATTCGTATCGAGATCATCCATAAATATATAATTTCTGAGTGTTGTAGCTGCAAGGGCATCAAATATCCTGTCTGTCTTTCCAAGATTCCTGTAATGCGGAACTCCATCCTCTGTAGTTCCTACAGCTATATTCGCTTCCTTCTCCACGCTCTCGCGCCTCTTGACCTCAGGATGCTTCGAATAGAATCTCTTCTTATCCTCATACATCCGTCTTTCGGCTTCGTTCATTATCTTGTCTATGGAATCAGCCTCAGCCTTCCAGACTGCACCGAACGCAACCGGAGCCTCCTCCTGCTCGTCAATTACCTCTTTGTATCTGGCGATCATTGAGTTAAACGACTGCTCGGTAATATCCATAATGATGACAACAAATTCATCGCCGCTTATCCTATAACATGCATTTTCGCCAAAATGCTGCGCCAGCATCTGCGATACCCTCTGAAGATAGAGATCTCCTTCTTTATGTCCATAATGATCATTCACATACTTCAGTTTGTTCACATCGTTAAATACAAATCCTACCGACCGCTTATCCTTTCGGTCCGCGTACGCGTCACACAGAATGTTAAATGCATTTCTATTGCCAAGATGAGTAAGTGCATCCTTGTAACTGTAAAATTCCAACAGCTCCTGTTTCTCTATGCTCTCAGAATACTCCTCATGTATATCCCTCGTATAAAGATAGAATACCTTATTGTCTTCTCTATAGTCAGCAGTAGGTATGACCTCTGTCATCACCCATCTGTACACCATATCCATCTTGCGCTTATATCTAATGGTAAATCTGTCATGTCCATTTGCAAAATATTTTATGAGAAACTCAGGAGACAGACACTTTCTTACCCTGTCCACATCGTCAGGGAATATCTCACCACCCATAGTCATGTCTTTCATGTAATCTCCAAGGCAGTCATGCTTAACCTCATCTCTGCTTCTTATATATCCGCCTCTCAATGTCTCGCAAATATTGTGCGTCACATCAATCCTGAATATACGCCTGTATACCCTTGTCAGTGTCCTAAGACTATCCTCCAGCACCAGGGTGTCAAGGCTGACTGCCCTCATGCCGAACACAACCCATTGTCCGTCCTCTCTCGGCTCTTTCTCAGCTTCTATCCATGGAAACCCACTCATAGTCCTCGCCAAGTCTCAATCTGAACCTGAAATTACGCACGATGGATCTGGCTCCGGCTTCTATGAGTGCTTTGACATGCTTCATATCACACATATATGCAAATTCTCTGACTTCATCAGGATGACAGCAGTCCAGTCCCTTGTTGTCCTTAAAATAGGAAGATACGTCAGAGGTACTTTTATAATTATCTGCATTCTTGTCCACGCTGATAACACTCACATACTCCCCAGTATCAATGTTGACCAGCGCCAGCTTCATATAATTATCATATAATATATTCTGTATATGTTCTTTGTAGTATTGTTTATCAAGTGATACTTCTTTCAAAAGATCCCTCCTTGCAGCAGCATCAGCCTGCCATATATTCCCACGCAACCGTTTCCATTATAGCATTTACGTCATAATATAAAAAGGCTGTTTTAACTAATTACATGGTTAAATAGATAAAAATAGCTGATAAAAAATTTAAATAAACCCTTTTTTACCAGCTATTAATAACCTTCAATTAATACAATATTAAATTATTTTTACACCAGACAACAGCTCTGTTTATTTACTCTGGCGTTTCTTGTAATCCTCAAGCAGCTCCTTAAACAGCTTATCATGCTCAGGATATGCCTTTCTGATAAACACAAGCTTGTTGTTGCCATCCAGCAGACAATGTGAGCTTGTACAAAGTGTTCTGAGCTCGCCTGTCTTCTTGTCCACGACCTCATACGAAAAACCTACCCGGACACCTGTATACTCCGAAAGGCTGACATGTATCAGTACGTCATCGCCAAAGTGGCACATGCTCTTATACTCAGCAGTTACACCGAGCACAGGAATTATATATCCGTCATCCTCTATAGACTTGTAATCCCAGCCTATCTGCCTCATCCAGTCCAGCCTTGCCTCCTCGATCCACCTGATGTAATTTGAGTGGTGGACTATCTGCATCCTGTCCGTCTCATAATAATAAACCGATCTCTCATATGGCTTGATCTTACTCATATCTATATCTATCATTTTTTTCACCTGATTTCTGACTTATTTCCAGTCCTTTTCCTTGATCTCAACACGTCTTACCTTGCCGCTGATGGTCTTTGGCATCTCATCAACGAACTCGATAACTCTAGGTCTCTTGTAGCTTGCGATGTTCTCCTTGAAGTATCTCTTGAGTTCCTTCTTGAGGTTCTCATCGCCAACTGTACCCTCTGTGAGAACAATGGTTGCCTTGATCGCCTGACCTCTTGTGCTGTCAGGTACTGATGTAACTGCACACTCAAGGACATAAGGGATTCTCATGATCTCATTCTCTATCTCGAAAGGTCCTACTCTGTAGCCTGCAACCTTGATGATATCGTCCACACGTCCAACGAACCAGAAGTATCCATCCTCATCCTGGTATGCTGTATCACCAGTGTGATAGAAGCCGTCATGCATAACCTCGGCTGTTCTCTGTGGATCCCTGTAGTATTCCATGAAAAGTCCATCCGGTACTCCGTCTGCAATATTTATAACGATCTCACCCGTCTCCCCAGGTGCAGCAAATGTTCCGTCTGCCTTCATGATCCTCACGTCATACATTGGGCTTGCCTTTCCCATTGAACCTGGTCTTGGAGTTGTATTCTCAAGATTTCCAATGGTAAGTGTTGTCTCTGTCTGACCAAAGCCTTCATATATAGTAAATCCTGTCTTCTCCTTAAATACATCAAACACCTCAGGGTTAAGCGCCTCACCTGCTGTTGTGCAGTATCTGAGTGATGAGAGGTTGTACTTACTCATATCCATGCGGATAAGGATTCTGTACAGTGTTGGAGGTGCGCAGAATGTTGAGATATGGTACTTCTCAATGAGCTTAAATATCGTGTCTGCGCTGAATGTATCAAAGTCAAATACGAATACGCAAGCCTCGCACAGCCACTGTCCGTATAGTTTACCCCAGAGAGCCTTACCCCAGCCTGTATCTGAAACTGTGAGGTGAACCTCACCAGGCTTATTGCAATGCCAGTACTTTGCTGTGATATAGTGTCCAAGCGGGTACAGATGATTGTGTGCAACCATCTTTGGATGCTCTGTTGTTCCTGATGTGAACATGACGAAAAGTATGTCGTCCTTTCCTCCAACAGCATCGTCACCCGTAGGCCTTGGGAACTCAGTGCTGCACTCCATGATTCCCTCATCAAAGAAGTTCCATCCTTCTACAGGATGATTCACAACTATCTTTGTCAGCTTGTCATCCGCAAATGTATCTATCGAGGCTGTGATTCCGTCATCTGATGTGCACACAACCGCTGATACGCCTGCAGCCTCAATTCTGTACTGATAATCTGTTGCCTTTAATATATTTGTCGCCGGTATAGCTATGGCACCGATCTTGTGGAGTGCCATCATGGTGAACCAGTACTGGTAATGTCTCTTTAATACAAGCATTACCTTGTCACCCTTCTTTATACCCAGGCTCTTGAAATAATTTGCCGCTCTATTGGAATAATCCTTGATATCCTGGAATGTGAATTTCTTCTCAACCGTTCTGTCCTTTGATACATAGATGAGCGCTGTCTGATCAGGCTCCTTATCTGCCAGAGCATCCATTACATCATATGCGAAATTAAAGTTCTCGCTGTTGGTGAACTCTATCTTGCTGAGAACTCCATTCTCATCAAGGGCTGATCTCACAAACTTTCCTGCTATTCCCTGCTCTGGTCTCATTTCTGTTGACATTCTTATTTCCTCCATAAACTATAAGTTCTAATGATATATATGGTAAAACGACTTTTCCGCCTTTTAACGCCGGCGATACATGCCGTTTCTTGTCACATTATGCATTAACTTAGTATAAAAAGTCTTCTAAGTTCGTAATTCTATCTAGCAATCAAAATAAACATTACTTTAATTTACGTCTTTGATTAACTTTACATGTAGTTTCGATTACTACATCCATATATTATCATATCTCTTTATCATGTCAACCAAAAAATAAATATTTTAATTTATTTTCACATACCCATTCACCATTTTGCCTGTAAAAAAGGGTCAGGTACCTCCGTCCCCATTTCGCCTGTTTTGACCGGTTTTTCTCATATTTCCCCCAAAGGGGGGTAGGCACCTCCGTCCCCATTTATGCCCATGACGCACAAAAGGCGTATGCCGGATAGTGCATCCGGAATTCCGGTACGCACCATCTGCATACGCCTTATTATTTATATTTATTATCCTACATTCTACTATGAATCATGCCCCTGAATTTGATCCTGACTCTGATTCATTCTTCTCTTGCGCATCTGTGATTTGTATACAAATATCGCTGTGAGAATCGATACACCCACGAATATCAGCACACATATAAAAAATATCATGCCAGTTGTCATATTTTGTCCTCCTATAAATGAATATCTGCCGGTCCCAAAGTTGTCCCTGCCAACGGCTTACACCTCCATGATCGAGCTTTTTAATCTCTCACCATATCGATCTTGTCTGCGCCCTGCTTCTCAAGATTCTCTGTGATGTTGATATCCGTAGAATTATCAAGAGCTGTTTTTCTGTCTCGCATTGCCATGTTCGGATCCCTGTGTCTTGAAGGACCACCCACACAGCCACCCTCGCATGCCATGCCTTCCATGAAATCATCCTGGAATCTGTTGAACTTCATAAGGGTAAGCGCCTTCTTGCAGGCATCTATGCCATCACATTTGCAAACCTTCACCTCATCATCACAGCCGAGTTCCTTCATACTCTCTATGACTGCCGCTGTGACTCCGCCTGCATTTGCAAATTTCTTACCAAACAATGTAGACTGATCATTGTCCTCTGCCTCTGGCTCCAGCTTAACATCCTTAGCCCTCAGCATAGCTCTGATCTCTCCGTAGGTCAATGCATAGTCAGCGGACTCCTTCTCACCAGCCGCACTCTCCGCCTTCTTGCCGATACAAGGTCCTATGAACACCGTAACAGCATCCTCATAGTTTTCCTTGATGTATCTCGACAACGCGCACATAGGTGAAACCGTCTCAGATACCCGGTCTGCAAGCTCCGGGAAATGCTTTTCTACAAGCAGCTTGAACGCTGGGCAGCATGATGTAGTCTTCTTCTTGCCCTCCGCCTTGGCCTCCAGCCACTCCTTCGCCTCCGCCATGGCTGTCATGTCGGCTCCAAGGCCAACATCAACAGCATCGTAGAAGCCTATCTTTTTCATTGCGGTTCTCCAGCTTGCCATTGTTATATCCGCACCAAACTGTCCATATGTCGCAGGTGCAAACATAGCAAATACCTTCTTGCCGGCTCTCATATCATTTATTATATCTACTATATAAGACTTTGATCCGATCGCGCCAAATGGACACTTGTGTATACACGAACCACAATCTATACATTTATCCTTGTCAATTACTGCTATACCCGTTCCATTTTCAGCAACAGATATCGCACCAACCGGGCAGCTCTTTATACAGGGTCTCATAAGATCTGCTATGGCATTATATGGACATGCCTTTGCACACTGTCCACACTCCTTACACTTTGATGGATCTATATACGACTTGTCACGCCCCATGCTTATCGCACCGAAACGACAGGCCTGCTGACAGGCTCTTCCCATACACTTCTGACAGTTATCTGTTACTACATAACGAGAGATGGGACAACCCTCACAGGCAGAATTGATGATCTGGACAACATTTCCATCATCCTCAGTTCCCGGTGCCTTGCCCTCTGCGAGCCTGATCCTCTGTCTGATGACCTCCCTCTCCCTATATATACAACATCTGAAAAACGGCTGAGGTCCCGGAACCATCTTATAAGGAAGATTATCCCTCTCATCGTCCAATTTGCCATCATAGGCAAGCTTTGCCACCTCATAGAGCACCTCATGCTTTACCTTTAATAATGTAGCGTCATTTGTAATCATGTGTTTACCTCAATTTCGTTACTGTAAATATTAATTTTCTCTCAGTTTTGTCCGACTTACCAGTCTGAACACTGCCGCCAGAGATGAGTAATAAATATCATCTATGACCATATCCTTTTAATTTATAACATAATTTTCATTCAATAACAATGCACTAATGCTGGTAGTTTTCTTTTAATATGGAATGTGTTATACTGCCAAAGAGAAAATAAAGAAAGCTATATGATATCAAACAATTTTATATAAGGAAGGCGAATTACTAATGTACAAGATCAATTTTTCAAAGCCAATAAATGTCCATTTCATGGGAATAGGCGGTATCAGCATGAGCGGCCTCGCCGAGATCCTTCTCAAAGCAGGTTTTAAGGTAACCGGATCCGACATGAAGGCATCTGAGATCACAGATCAGCTTGCTGATATGGGAGCTCTCATAAATATAGGTCAGCGTGCATCCAACATAACTGACAGTATAGACCTTGTTGTATATACAGCAGCTATCCATCCTGACAACGAAGAATTCAAGGCTGCAGTTGAAAAAGGAATACCTATGCTCACCAGAGCCCAGCTTCTCGGACAGATCATGGAGAATTACAAATACTCAATAGCTGTAAGCGGAACCCACGGCAAAACCACAACGACTTCCATGCTGTCGTACATCCTTATTGATGCGGACACAGACCCTACCATATCAGTCGGAGGAATCCTCGACAGCATAGGAGGCAACATCCGTGTCGGCAAGTCAGAATACTTTGTGACAGAGGCATGTGAATACACCAACAGCTACCATGCATTCAAGCCGTTCATCAGCATCATACTCAATGTGGATGCCGACCATCTGGATTTCTTCAAGGATATTGATGAAATTGCTGAATCATTCCATGTATTTGCCACCAAGACTCCTAAAGAAGGTCTCGTCATCGTAAATGGTGATATGAAGTACTACGACACTGTTGTCAGAGATCTTGAGTGCCGCATTGTTACATTTGGAAAGGGTACCCAGAATAAATATTCCGCACACAACATTAGATTTGACGATCTCGGTCATCCTACATACACACTTGTTGTGGATGGCAAAGAGGTGACAGATATAACCCTCAGAGTGTTTGGAGAACACAATGTGTACAATTCATTATCCGCCATAGCAGCAGCCTTAGAGCTTGGAATCTCCATCGATGTCATCAAGCAGGGGCTGTCAGAATGCGTAGGCGCAGAGAGACGTTTTGAATACAAGGGAACCATATTGGACAATGTGAAAGTCATGGATGACTATGCACATCACCCAACGGAGATCTCAGCCACACTGAAGGCGGCCCAAAACACAAGCTACAACGAGCTGTGGTGTGTATTCCAGCCACATACATACTCAAGAACTTACGCCCTGTTTGACGAGTTCGCAGAGGCCCTGAAGGTATGTGACCATGTCATCGTCGCCGATATATACGCGGCAAGGGAAAAGGATACCGGTCTCGTATCGGCAAAACAGCTCGCTGAGAAGATCGCAGAATCCGGCACAGATGCCTTTTATCTGCCATCTTTCGATGATATAGAAAACTATCTTTTAAAAAATTGCAAAAAAAATGATCTGTTGATAACTATGGGCGCCGGAAATGTCTATTCTATAGGAAATGACCTGATTAAAAAATAGTTATCCACATTATCCACAAAACATGGTGGGAAACTATCCCCACCATGTTTATTTTTTTACATGTTGACATAATATTTACAAATTCTTTACACCCCCGTTAATTCCTTGACTTTTATTTTTCAACATTTTTTTGTCAAAATACCATCCACATTATCAACATTATCAACACCCCCCCTCTTTTTTTTAACCATCTGCAGGGGCTCTTGCAATACCAAAAGTACATGTTATAATGAAGCGGTCATAAGACTTTTTTCTTGATGACAAACATCAACTACATTTTTAATTTTTTAATAATGTACTTATTTTATGGAGTATTGGAAGGATTTTTGACATGAATTACATCACTATCACATCAGAGAAAAACGAAACATATTCCTCCATATCAAACTTTTTCATAGACTACTATATGACCTCCGCCAACGGAGATTTTGTTAAAGTATATTTGTATCTGGTACGGCTTATGTCTTCCAGAGAGCCTGTATCAATCGCAGACATCGCCAGACACTTTGACCTGTCTGAAAAGTTTATATGCAAAGCTATCCGTTACTGGATAAGCCAGGATGTTATGAAACTCAACTACAACAGTCAGAAGGTCCTGACCGGAATAACACTTCTGCCCCTTAGGGACAAGTCAGAGGACATGTACGGACTGGACAGCCTGTCCATGCTCGGCATGGACTATTCGGTCGACGCCCCCGGTATTCATGATAATGAGGATGCCCGCAGTACCGACAGGACTGCTGCATCTCACATGAAGCAGGAGGACATCTTCACTGTGGCAGCGCAGACAAGCCCTGCGGCGCAACAGAACATTTCCGTCCCAGACGCAGCGCCAGTTCACACAGTATCCACTGTCCACAATCCACCGGACAAGGTTCTGGTCACTCCTGAGCTGCTGAGGAAAAAACAGGAGGATGACATATTCTCAGATATCCTGTTTGAGGCGGAGGCCTTTTACGGCAAGACGCTCTCCATGGCGGAGAGCGAGACTCTGATATACATATACGATCAGCTTCATTTTTCACAGGAGCTCATCGAGTATCTCATAGAGTACTGTCTCACCCTCGGCAAGAAAAGCTTTAAGTATGCCGAGGCGGTTGCCAAGGCATGGTATGAGAATGGCATAGATACCGTTGAGAAAGCCAGAGAGAACAGCAACGCATACAACCCTCTCTTCCGCAAGGTGTTCCGTGAACTTGGCATATCGAGGAACAGACCTACGAGCGCAGAGACCGCTTACATAGATGCCTGGTCTGAGGAGATGCAGTTTTCTGAGGATCTCATAACCTTGGCATGTCAGAAAGCTATACTATCAAGACCTCAGTCAGCCAATTTTGCATATGTGAACGGAATCCTTGAAAACTGGTACAAAAATGGTGTAAAATCCATTAGGGATGTAGAAACACTGGATCAGGAATTTATAAAGAAGAAGAACGAGAATACCGGACATACATACAGCACGGCAGCAAAACCAAACAGCTTCGCCAACTTCCAGCAGACAGACATGTCTGATCAGTTGGCCGCGCTTGAGCAGATGCTTGCTGATGACTTAAACCAGGATAAGAAGACATCTTAGGCACACATATAACAGGGGTATTATAAACCATCATGAAAAATATTGATTACGATGATATCCTCTCCCAGCTCAGCAGGAGAAGGCAGGATAATCTGCGCATACAAGACAGGCGGAAAGCCGAACTATACGAAAAACTCCCAAGAGTCAAGGAGATAGATGACGAGCTCGTCCACATGGCCTTACCGGAAGCCAGGGCGAGAATAATGAAGCATGATCCTGATACAGCACCGGGATCAAAAGGCAACACAGACAGCAGTTCAAATGCCAGCTCAAGCAAGGCTTTAAACCAGACTTTAAAAGAACCATTGAGGGAAGAACGCAGATCCCTAATCAGATCTTCGAAATTTCCGGATGATTACCTTTTACCAGTATACACGTGCTCCATATGCA
>OJKP01001428.1_pt1 | contig 13726 bp, 9 predicted proteins | sample 1596521 | NCBI WGS metagenome assembly OJKP01 (sample SAMEA4350130, study PRJEB24818) | metagenome | biome: human; feature: gut; material: faeces | place: Denmark | collected 2013-09
ATTATTATCAACATATAAATCATAAATCATAAGTCTTTAGTTCAAAGACGGTTCTTTCGGATATTTGGTCCATGTCTCATATTGGCTGCCGAGCGATTCGAGCGATTTTTTCCAGAAGTCTTCACCTTCGGCCAGCAGCACGTTCCGGTTGGAGGAACGGCTTACAACCCATGAGTTTTGATCTATTTCATTATGCAGTTGTCCTTTTTGCCATCCGGAGTATCCTAAGAAGAATTTTATTTTCCCCTCGACAGAGTGTCCGTTCTTAATGTAACGTATCAATGCGTTGAAATCACCATCGAAATAGAGATGATCGTTTATCTTGAGGGAGTTCGGGATAATCAGGTCTCCCAAGGAATGGATGAAAAACAGGCGGTTCGAGCTGACCGGACCGCCTATATAGATCGGCATATCCGGAAATCCTTGCAAATCGGCAAAAAAAGTGTTGACCGACAACTCTGTTTTCTTGTTTAATACAAAGCCCGTCGACCCCTCTTGCGTGTGTTCGACCAATAGTACGACGGAACGTTGGAAGTAGGCATCTTGTAAGAAAGGTTCTGATATTAGGATACTTCCCTGAGCCGGAAGCACGTCATTATGAGTTATTTTGAATATGTTGTTATACATTGCCATGACAGAGTGATGCTTGCTGGTTAATAAAAACAGCGACAATATATAGCTTTTGAATAAAAGAAACAAACGAAAAGCCGGACTTTCATGTTAATGAACTATAAATAAAAGCCCGGCTTACGTTAATTATACAGTGTGATTCTCTTCGAACAGCTTCAGACGCTCTTCGAGAAGGGCATATTGATGCGGTTTGATAAAAGAAGTACAAGCACGCAGCCCTTCTTGGTTGCTGCCTGTCGTGCTCAAAGAGATGGCGCTTACGCCGTAATAAATAAGCTCTTCCATCAGTTCTCCGCCTGTCATTCCCGGATAGGTAATGGTGAAATAGAAGCCGTCCGCAATCGGTTCGTCCAGGTCATGGTCGTAGACAATCCGGAAACCATGATCGGTAAATATCTTTTTCAGTTTTTCCGCCCGGCGTCCGTATTCTTTTACTTCCGAAATGAAATCGAACGTCCCGTCTGCCGCTGCTTTGAACATGGCAGCCAATGCGAATTGTGCCGAATGGCTTGTGCCGGACGACAGGGCATACAGAACGCGGTGGATGTACACGGTTCCGAACGTTCCGCCCCCGTAGCGCTGTGTCAGTCCGGGATAGGCCCGGTGATACAGTTTGTCGGAGATTGCCGTGATGCCGATACGCTGGCCGGCGTAGCTGAATGCTTTTGAGCCGGAAATCTGCAAGATGTAATTATCCGTATAGCGGGCAACGGTGGCCTGGAAAGGTGCTTCAAACGGTTTGCCCAACGGTTTGCGGAAGTCCATGGCAAAATAGGCCAGGTCTTCGATCACGATCGTGTCGTATTTGTCTGCCATCTCTCCGATGATTTTCAACTCTTCTTCCGTCAGGCAGAACCAGGCCGGATTGTTGGGGTTGGAGTAGATCATGGCTGCGATGTTTCCTTTGGAGAGATATTGTTCCAGTATGTCCCGGAGTTTTTCGCCCCGGTATTCGTACACGTCGAACGATTCGTATTTATAGCCCATGACCGTGATCTGCTGTTTCTGGACCGGAAATCCCGGATCGATAAAGAGAATCGTGTCCTTTCCCGGCGTGCATTGTCCGCAGACGAGGAACGATGCGAATGTCCCCTGCATGGAACCGGTTACGGGGACGCAGCCTTCCGGCGCCACGTCGACATCGATAAACGCCTTGATAAAACGGGACGCTTCCGTTTTTACATCGGGTGTGCCGTTGATATTCGGATAGATGGAGGCAACGCCATTCTGAAGGGCCTTGATCTCGGCATCGACGCCGACCTGAGCTGCTTTCAGTCCGGGAACGCCCATTTCCATGTGGATAAATTCCGTTTTAGTCTCTTGTTCGAGTTGTGTGGATATGGCAACGACCTCGCGGATCGTCGCTTTCCCGAAATCGGGAAGTCCGTAGCCATCTATAATTTTTCTGGCCGTCTGATAATCTACCGGAGTATTCTTCATGATTGCTATTGTTGCTATTGTTTATTATGAAAGGCAAAAGTAAAAAAATAATCCATCCGATGTAAATTTTTTTCACGAAACTGTTGCGAGATTAAAAATAGTATTTATCTTTGCACCGCAATCGAGAGAGATTGTAAGATGAAAGTTCAGGTTCGGTAGTTCAGCTGGTTAGAATACATGCCTGTCACGCATGGGGTCGCGGGTTCGAGTCCCGTCCGGACCGCTAGAAAAAGGAAAAGCTCTGTAATTCAATATTACAGGGCTTTTCTTTTTTTTAGCCATTTGGGGGCCGGGTTCTTGAGTTGAGATAATCATATATATTTCCGTTGTTGCAGACGAAGTTTGCTTATAATAACCTGTCACCTTTTTATAGACAATCGGAGGATTAGCGGGAGAAGCTTCGGGTCAATCCGAAACTTCGGATAGGCGGGTTTGGAAACAAAGATTATGAGGGCGGTGGAACGGGTATAATGCAAAAAGACCTGAAAGAAAAAATCTTTCAGGTCTTTTTGTGTGTGGGCAGTGATGGATTCGAACCACCGAAGGCGAAAGCCAGCTGAGTTACAGTCAGCCCCATTTGGCCACTCTGGTAACTGCCCTTGTTCAATTGTTTTGAGCCTCTTGTCGGATTCGAACCAACGACCCCGAGATTACAAATCACGTGCTCTGGCCAACTGAGCTAAAGAGGCATTCATTTTGTTAATGATGTCAATCTCTCTCGATTGCGGGTGCAAAGGTACGCATTATTTTTAATTATGCAATAGTTTAACGGAATAATATGTGACATTTTTCCCAAAAAGTCCTCTCAGAGTTCTGTTGGGAGCTCGGAGAGGACTTTTTGTTTATGCCGGTAAGGGAAGAACTTGGAATATCTTGATATTAATATCTTCTGCCAACGGTGTCCCAATCGATGATTTTCCACAAGGCATTCAAATGATCGGGACGGCGATTCCGGTAATCGAGGTAGTAGGCATGTTCCCATACGTCGAATCCCAGGATCGGCTTCAATCCGTGAGCAATCGGATTGCTACCGTTGGCTTCTTTGGTAATTGAGAGTTTTCCGTCTTTATCTTTGGCCAGCCATACCCATCCGGAGCCGAATAGAGCGGTTCCGGCAGCCACGAATTCTTTCTGGAAGTTTTCGAACGAGCCCCAAGTCGCGTCGATCGCTTTGGAGAGAGCGCCGGTCGGTCTGCCTCCGCCATAGGGGGAGAACTGAGTGAAGTACAGATTGTGGTTGAGCGTCTGTCCGGCATTGTTGAAAATAGCACCGTCGGATTCTGCCACGATCTGCTCCAGGGTCGCGTTTTCGAATTTGGTTCCCTGAATCAGGTTGTTCAGGTTATTGACATAAGCCTGCAAATGCTTGCTATGATGAAACTCTATCGTTTCTTTGCTTATGACCGGTTCCAGCGCGTCGGCTGCATAGGGTAACTGGATTAATTCAAATTTCATAACTTTTTCTTTTTTATCTGTTATCTGACTATTATTTGTGATCAACAATAATAAACTGAGGCATAGTGTAAGCATGACCAATCTGTTTTATGTTGTTTCTATTATTCAAACATTCCCTGTTTGAGATTTGTTCATAGAATGAAATACATATTATTTATCGTAGGATAGACTTAGTCTATGAACGGAATATATTATCTTCGCCAACCAATAAAAATAAGCATAATAATGACAGAAATCCAGAAGACACTGGCTGCATTGCCAGAAGAAAAGAAAGCATTGTTCGTCCCGGTATTCGGAGATGTGGACAAGTTTTATACGGTCGTTTATCTGATTGCCCGCAACGAGCATGTGACGGAGCAGGAAAAACCGGACCGTTATGAGGACCGCCTGCAGGTGATCCGCCGGATTCGCGGCAAGGTGGAGAAACTGGTGAGTTCTTTCGGGCTGGACGGTTCAGAGATCGTGGCGGATATCGCCAGCGATTATTTTGAGGATTACGTGAATTACAAGGAGCCGGACATACGGATGACGAACGAAGAGTTTGTCGGTATTATCCAAAAGATCGCACAGTGAGAAGATAGAGGTGTGTCAAAATATATTTGTTCCCGCGTCAAGCGCGGGAACAAGATAGTTTTGACACACCTTCATTGTCATTGTTTTTTCAGCCGGTTTTCCAGCAGCCGCATATAGTAGCCGCCGACGACCGAACGGGCTTGGAATCCGCGTTGTGTTCCGTCGGAAGTGTAGTGCCAGTCGCTCAGCGGGACGCGCGAGGTCGTTTCGTTGGCGTATTTCCAGACCGGGAGCATCAGCGCTTCGAAATCGGCCGCATCACCGGTCAGGCAGGCGCTCCACAGGATCCAGTCGGATTTGGTATAGTCTTCGCGGTTGTCCAACGGCAAGCCATATTTGTTTTGTTTGGTCTTGTAGTAGGCAGTTTCCGTTCCGGCTATTTCCGAAGGGAAGATGTTCAGTCCTAACAGGCGGTCCCAGACGAGGTTGTATTTCTGGCTCCACGTGCCGGGCTTGCCGAAGGTCAGTTTGTAGTGGTCTCCGTCTTTTGCCATCACGATCCATTTGCCGGCCATTTCGCGAGCTGCCGCCAGATAAGAATCCGCTATCTCCTTCTTCCCCAGCATCCCGGCCATCTTGCCATAGCCAGCCACCCCCATGATCGCCTTGATGGAGAGGTTGGTGTTGTGGGCGAAATGGCCGGCAAAATCGTCGGTGCATAACTGGTTGTCCGGGTCAAGGCCCTCTTTCTTCAGATAATCGGCCCAGATTGTCAATACGTCCCAATGTTTGGCCGCATAGCCTGCATTACCTTCGATTGTCGCGATGGCTGTCGCGAGGATCAGCATGTTGCCTGATTCTTCGACCGGCATATCGCCGCCGTAGGTCTGCCCGTTGGCCAGCGGATAAGTGCCGACATCGTGCGAGGGGAACGGCTTGTTCCATTTGCCGCTTTCGCTGTAGTAGAAGATCGGGTTCATCATCCCCTTCAGGAGTTCGGGATTGTAGCATAAGAACAGCGGCGCCGACGGGTAGGTGATGTCGACGGTCCCGATCGAGCCGTTGCTGAAATTCTCTTTCGAAAAGAACAGTAGGTTGCCCTCCTTGTCCGTCACCAGCTTATGGGCGGAAACAGCCTGGCGGTAAGCTAAGGCGCACAGTTCGGCATATTTTTGTCCGCCGGCAGCCGCCGTTTCCTGCATCAGCCGTCCGTCGAAATCCGCACACCGTTTCATCATTCCGGCATACTCTTTCTGCCCTTTGACGAAGGCGTCGAAAATATCCGTCTGCCCGTCGTGTTTCCAATATGCCATCCTGTTGTCGTTGAAATACTGGATGGCATACAAATCGTCATATCCGATCAGCAAATGTCCGGCCACGGTCTTTTCGCCGACATTGCCCAAGTTGTCCGAATAGGCGAGGACCGTCATCTGTTTTTCCATATCCGGAGACACATTGTCCGCCTTGCCCGACAATTTGCCGTCGGTCATGAATGCTTTCTTTGCCGCATAATATTCATCTATGGCAACCGTCACATCCGCCGATTGCGCGGCCGAGAGATAGAAATAGCCCCAGTCGATCCGCACGTCGTCTCCCTTCTTGCCCAAGACATCCTGGTCGACGGAGCCGGTCTTCAGATAGACGTATCCGTCTTTTTCTATCTTCTCGAAAGAGACGAGTTGGTCCGTCGTGTTGACGGCCCATTGCGGGGTCGCCTCCAGGTATAACCGGACATCATGTGCCCGGCCGTCCAGCGAACGAGCCTGGTACGTAATATAATTGTACGGGGCGGTCATGGCCTCCAGATCGTCCATCAGCATCGGAGCCGTGAAGATCAGCTCCAGTTCGACGGGGCCGCATTCGAACGTATAGTACGTTTGCGTCGGCATGACGGTGGCCGACGTCTGGATTGCTTTGTCGTCAAACGTGTCTCCCCGTTTCACCTTTTTCATGATACCCATGTCCACATAGGCGCCCCCGCCATTGTTGCGGCAATGGGCGGCCAGGATATTTCCGGTCGGTTTGAGCGTGTTTGCCACTTCCTGCGGGATTTCCTTCAGCAGGTCGTAATCCAGCCCGTTGCCGGTTACGGCAACCTGCTTGCCATTGATGTACAATTCGATGTTGTCGTCGTGCGAATATTGCAGGATCAGGTCTTCCTTGTCCGTCCCTTCGGGCCAGTCGAACGAGCGGCGTACCCAGATGTCGCCGTCCTGCCAGGGCGTGGAGCGATACGGGTTGTCGTCTGTCCCGAATGCGGCCTTGCCCGTTTTCCAGCCTTTTGCTTCATAGTCGACGGCGGTCCATTCTCCTTCCGGCTCTCCGAATGTGTAAGCCGCCTCCCACAGTCCGGAAGCCGCCGTGCCGACGACCGGCGTCACTTCGACTTTGTCCGTCCCCATGAACCGGTATGAAACGCCGTCTACGCGCAGGCTTCCCAGCAGCGGGAAGTTACGCCCGGTCCAGTGGCGCACGCTTTCTTCGTTCAGGCGGTCGGCAAACGACCAGGCACTGGTGTACGGGTCGATCGTCACCAACGGTGTGGCAGGCGCCCGCAATTCGTTTTTGGCAGCAGGGGCATATACTTCGCTTGCGATGCGCGTGTTTGACGAACAAGCGCTCAGCAGTGCGGCCGTACAAGCCGATAGCAGCATGATTTGTCTTTTCATTTTGTCTTTGTTATTATTGTTATGAATCTGAATAATCTCTCCTTTCGGTTGCCCGAAGTTAAAGAGAAAAAACGACAGTCCGAAACCGCAAGGCCTTTCCGGCGGCATATTGCAAGATTTTTGAAAACATTTGCAAGATTATTGAAATATCAAAATGTCACGCCACCCCGTCTAAATCGGATTAGTACCCCGTATATTGGGAATTACACTATAGGGTAATATTTTTTAACATATCTATATGCACACAATAATGGCTGTTTTGCCGACGAAATGACATCCGATTCATTTTCGATGGGATTGGCCCTTCAAGAATCCTGTAAGAAGATAAAGCCGGGCATATTCGGTTGCTTATTGATTCGAGTGAATAGGAGTATAGTGTTTATTGTGGAATATAAACAATAATTGTGCGTTTTATTTCCTTGATATGCTTATGTTTGTACCAATATCAATGCATAGTAGATGGAGGGGGTATTTATGGAAATTCGAGAAAATATGAATAATCAAATATATATTGTCAAACAATATTTCAAAATTACCTTTCGGAATCTTAATAGGTTTAAGATACAGTCATTTACAGCTGTTTTTGGACTCGCATTTGCTTTGTTATGCTTTGTCCCGGCTCTTTATTGGATGTATTATGAAACCACATACGATGGTTTTTATCCCGATGCAGATCAGATATGCCGCATTTATTCAGTGGAAAAGCAATCCGGAAAAATAAACGAACGAGTACCGGGTATTTTAGGAAAGGAATTACTCAAGCAGTTTCCGGTGGTAGAATCCTCCACAGATTTCATCTGTGAACGGTTGGATTATAACAATATCGAAAAGACCTATTACACTCAATTGAATACAATCTGTGCCGATACGGCTTTTTTTCGAGTTTTTCCGCAAGAGTGTGTTATCGGTGATATGCAGCAAGCATTGCAAGTTGCCGGAAATATGGTTTTGACGGAAACTATAGCCACGCGTTTGTTCGGCAGTGTGGAAAAAGCTATCGGGCAAAAATTGGAAAATTCGCTTTCCCGTATTTTTGGATCCTGCACAGTGACTGCGGTAGTCAAGGATCCGCCTTTGAACACCAATTTGCCATTTGATGCACTTCTCAACTATCCAGCCTTGCAAGACGCATCGATGATAATGCCTGAAGCGGAACAATGGAGCTATTTTAACAACAATTTGTATGTAAAAATCCATTCACATACGGATATAGACGGATTGGCCATACAACTTCGTGACTTTACTTCGCAAATAAACGTGAACCTCTGCAACGTGTTCATGAATTTCGCCAACGTATGGTATATGGAGCAACAAATTTTCAAATTATTTTGCAGATGATGTTTGAACAAACCTGTATTGCATTAGTCGCACTACTGTTGGGAGGATGTTTCATTTCCCTTGTTTCTCCTTTGTTAGCCAATCTGTTGGGTATCGTGATGGATATACCGCTTTTGTTACGTTTTTCTGTTTTGTGCAGTTTGATTACGCTATTATGTCTTTTTGTTGCCAATCTTATTCCTTTATTGAATTTGAATCGTTTGATAATGAAAAATTTGTCAATGAAAAAAACAAGCCGGAAAAGTGAATTGCAGCGAATTGCCATATCGTTGCAATTCGCTGTAAGTATAGTGTTTATTGTTGCTGTTTCAGTGATAATGATGCAAATGCGTTTTATTTCCCAAAAAGATTTGGGGTTTGATCCTGATGGGATTATCCAGTTGTACAGTGCAAATGCTAAACTTGCGAATAATAAAGCCGCATTGACACAAAAACTCGAAGCAATACCGCAAGTTGTGAATATTTCTACGACCTCGTTTGAACCTGGACAAAATGTTCGATCAGATTTAATGACAAGCGAGGTTGAATGGCCTGGTAAAGATGATTTGGACAAGTCTGTTTTTCAATGGATCCCTATTGGAGACAAATTTGCAGAAACGTTTGATTTGGAATTGTTGAAAGGCCGGTGGTGGGGAAAAAACGAAAATAAGAAGATCGTTCTCAATGAAGAAGCAGTCCGGGTGATGGGACTTAATGAGCATCCGATAGGAACAGTTGTACGTATAAGCCCTTTTTTTATCAGTAGCGATGGATTGGCTCCGATGGAGGAATATGAAGTAATCGGCGTAGTAAGAAACTTCCACTCGTTATCTTTCCGAAGTCCTATTTATCCGAGTATTTTGCGTCCGGGCATGGAGGATATTTGGTATATTCGTGTTGTTTCAGGTCAAGAGCAAGAGGTTATATGCTGTAGCTACGACTGCGACCCAACGTCGCCGCAAAGAGATCGCTATTCGTAAAATTGCCGGAGCCGGGACTAAAGATATTATCAATTTGTTTTTTCGCGAATATACGATACTTATCCTTGTGGCAGGTTTTATTGCATTGCCACTGGCTTATTATGTCATGGCACGTTGGCTTCAAAGATATGCTTACCATATAAATATTCCGTTGTGGCTATTGGTGGCAATATTGGGAGGTATTATTTTGATTGTGCTTTTTACTGTGTTTGGGCAAGTTTTAAAAGCTGCTAACGGAAATCTGGCCAAAGTTGTAAAAAACGAATAATTTAGAATAGCAAAGATTCTCTCCTTGATAACTTTTTTTGTGTGTCGGATATGTCTGCATGTGGAAGATTACTTCTATTTTTGCCAGTCATAATGTTTTTTATCAAAAATGTAACGAAAAAGGTGCAGCAGTTAGGATGCATCTTTAGGTGAAATCGATGAGATACTTTACTAATATTTTGCGTTGGATATCTTCACAGGAACACTTATATTTTTTGTTCGGCTTGCTTTTCATCATCCCGAACTGTGTTTTTCTGTTCACGGAGCCTCTTCCCGTTTCGGTCGGACTTGCCTCCATCATCATGCCTTTGGCGTTTTGGATGGGAATCTTGCTGCTGGCACGCAAACCCGGAGTGGTGGTCTGGTGCCTGTTGCCGAAGATCAAATTGGACGGAGGGCAGTTGGTCTTGTTGTACCTTTTCGGCGAGTCGGTGATAGCGGTAGACATGTTCCTGAACCTGACAAGTTCGAACGCTTCCGAGGCGAGCGAATTGTTAGGAAACATTTTTCTCGTCATCATTTGCGTCTTTCTCTTTTATACGCTTCCGACCTTGTGGCTGGCTATGCGTTCGGTCCGCATGGAAGACAAGTTGAGCGCCGTTTTCCGTAAGAAATGGGCGTTCAGGAGCTTGGGGCTTTTCGTGGTGGGCGTGTTGCTCTGTTTCCTGCCCTCTTTGCAAAAGCACAGTTTTTCGCTCAAGAACGACGTCTATCCGGTCAATGCGCTTTATAACCTCTATTTTGCGATTACCAAATCGAACAAGAATGCCAACTATTCCGTTTCATCCGCCGATTTCAAGTTCAATTCGGTCCGGACGGAACGAGCGGATGGCAAACGGGAGATTTACGTGCTTGTGGTGGGAGAGACCTCGCGAGCTATGGAATGGAGCCTGTACGGGTATGAACGCAATACGACTCCGCGGATGAAAGAGCTCGACGGCATGGTCCATTTTACGGATGTCGTGACGCAATCCAACAACACGCACAAGAGCGTCCCGATCATCCTGTCTGCCGCCAGTGCGGAAAACTATGGCGTGATTTACGACGAGAAAAGCATTGTCACCGCTTTCAAGGAAGCCGGTTTCCGCACGCTCGTCATCGCCAACCAGAAATTGACCACTTCGATGATCGGAGCTTTCTACCGGGAGGCCGATACGTTTATCGACATGAGCACGTTCAACACCGGATCCTATCTGACCTCGTTGCACGATGCCGCCCTTTTGCCCTATCTGGAAAAGGAGCTGGACAAATCGGACGATGACATGTTTGTCGTCCTCCACACCTACGGGTCGCATTTCAACTATCACGAGCGTTATCCGGCCGAGTTCCGGATCTACACGCCGGACAAGGCCGAGGGCATCCGCCAGTCTTATAAGAAAGAACTGCGCAATGCTTATGACAATTCGATCCGTTACACGGATTATGTCTTGGGAGAAATCGTCGACATGCTGAAAAAGAAACAGTCCTGCTCGGCGATGCTTTATCTGAGCGACCACGGAGAGGATATTTTCGATGATGCGCGTGCCCGTTACCTGCATGCTTCGCCGATCCCGACTTACTATCAGCTCCATATCCCGTACATCATCTGGTTTTCGGACGATTACCGGGAGGTTTTCCCGGAAAAATACCGGACGGCGGTGTCTCACGGCGCTTACCCGGTCAGCACGAACAGCGTGTTCCATACGGTATTGGACATTGCCGGTGTACGGACTTCGGTGTCCGACTCCACGCTGGCACTGACCAACCCCGCTTTTGCCGTGCGCGACCGTATGTTTCTCGGAGACCACGACGAGCCGGTCCCTTTCTGGAAAGTAGGCTTGAAGAAAGCCGATTTCATTATGCTGGACAAATGGAAAATGGCCTATAAGAAAGACTGATGAGCACGCAAAACGGGCATATCGCAAGTAAAGTCATCGTGGGATACTTGTTGCTGATCCTGATGGCTGTGTGTTCGGTCGTTTACATCTATAACATCATCGAACAGTTTGCCGTCGAAGACGACCCGGACCATAAATCGCGCGAGAAGGTCTACCTCGTGACCAATACCTTGTCGCTGTTGTACGAAAGCGAAGCGCTCGGGCAAGTGATAGGGCGTCCGCAAGGAGAGATCAACCATTTCAACCGTACGCTGAACAAGGCACTGCAGAACATGGATTCTCTGCGTACGCTGGTCTCGAATCCCGCGTTGTATCCCAAGATCGACACGATCGACATGCTGATCGAACAAAAGCGCCGGAACACGCGCCGCCTGTTGGAAACCTGGCGCGAGGCGAATTCCGAGCAGCTCTACACGCAAAACATCGAGAAGGTGATCGCCCGGCAGGATACGATGGTCCGGCAGGTCGAGATACAGGAACGCGTGATCGTGCACCAAGATTCCGTAAAGACACCCCAGGCACGTAAGCAGCGCGGTTTTTTCCGTCGCCTTGCCGATGCCTTTTCTCCGCCCAAAACAGATTCGGTCGTTGTCGTGAACACGACCCGGCAGATCGTGACCGACACGCTGGTGAACACCTTCAACCCGGCGGATACGATCGTGACGGTCCTGAAAAACTTGCAGGACAGTGTGGCCGACCAGCGCAAGCAACTTGTCGACCGGCTTCTGGAACGCGCCGCCAACCTGCGCTACAACAACAGCATCATCACAAGCCGGATCAACCAGATGTTGCGCGACATAGAAGAAGAAGAGATGAACGCGTCGATGGAGCGTGTCGTGAAGAAGCAAGAGGTGCTGCGCGAAACCTCCTATCTTATTGCCGCCGTCGCCGTCTTGTCGCTGATTATCGTGGTAGTCTTTATCATCCTGATCACGCGCGATATCTCCAAGAGCCAATATTACCGGCAGCAATTGGAGAAAGCCAAGCAATATGCCGAAGACCTGCTCCACAGGCGGGAGAAGCTGATGCTGACGATCAGCCATGATATCCGGGCGCCGCTTTCGTCCATAATCGGCTATATCGAACTGCTGATGCGCCGTCGTCCGGACGAAAGGCAGCGCTATTATCTGGAGAACATGACCGGATCGGCAGACCATATCCTTTCGCTGGTGAACGGTTTGCTCGATTTTCACCGCTTGGAGTCGGGGCAGATGGAGATACAGAACGTGCCTTTCAGCGTGCGTACGCTCTTTAACGAAATATACGGGAGTTTCCGCCCGATGGCCGAGGCGAAGGGACTGGCTTTTGTCTTGAACATGAAAGAGGAGGGGATGGACCGTATCTATTCCGGCGATCCGATACGCCTCCGCCAGGTGGTCGGCAATCTCCTGTCCAACGCCATCAAGTTTACGCACGAAGGCCGCATCGTCCTGATAGTCAAATTGTCAATTGTCGATTCTCAATTGTCCGTTACCGTCTCCGACTCCGGCATCGGAATTCCGGAAGAGGAGCAGGAGAAGATTTTCGGCGAGTTCGCCCGCCTGTCGGAAACCGAAAAGGAAGAAGGTTTCGGCCTCGGGCTTTCCATCACCCGCAAGCTGATCGAGCTGATGGGAGGGACGTTGTCGTTGAAGAGCGTTCCGGGAAAAGGCAGCGATTTTACGATCGTCCTGCCGTTGCAGGAATCGGAAGTGCAGGCATTGCCGTCCGCCCCGTCCGCCGAAGAGGACGAAACGGAGACCGGCAGTTTCGGTGGGCGCGAAATCTATTGCTTGCTGGTCGACGACGATCCGCTTCAACTGGCACTGACGGAAGAGTTTCTGAAACGGAACCATGTGGAGGTCGCCAGTTGTTCGAACCCGTTTGCCGTGGTCGATATTCTGCGTAACCGCTCTTTCGATGCGATCATAACCGACATACAGATGCCGGGCATGGATGGCTACGGCCTGCTCGACGCCATTCGTTCGTCGGGTGTCCCCGGAACGCAGGCCGTCCCCGTCATCGCGCTCTCGGCCAGTGTGGAAAACGAGCATACCCACTATCTGGAAGCCGGGTTCACCGGGTTCTTGAACAAACCTTTCACGGCTAAGCAGCTGATCACCTTGTTGAATAGCCTGCTGCAGGCCGATATACAAACCGAGGTGTCGCCCGAATTCAATTTCGATTCGCTCACCGCTTTTGCCGGCGAAGACAAAGAAGCCTCCGCATCCATTATCCGGACCTTTGCCGAGGAGACGAACAAGAGCATTTCGTTGTTGCGACAAGCCTTGGAGAAGACCGAACGTGGTCCGGCTGCCAAAATCTCCCATAAGCTGATCCCCCTTTTCACCATGTTGGGCGCTTCCGACCTGGTGGCCCAGCTGAGAATCCTTGAGAAGAACGACGAAGCGTTGACAGACGACGGCTGGAAACGGCTTTTATCCGAGGTGATCCGCCAGGCGGGTGTTATCGTGGGGCAGGCTGTGGAACGGTATCTGTAGAAAAATTCCCCACCGTGGTCTACGAATTCCCCATTCGTGATGAAACGATATTCAGCCTTTATGAAACATTCTGTATGACTTATCTGCTATATTAGAAG
>OJKP01001435.1_pt1 | contig 13687 bp, 20 predicted proteins | sample 1596521 | NCBI WGS metagenome assembly OJKP01 (sample SAMEA4350130, study PRJEB24818) | metagenome | biome: human; feature: gut; material: faeces | place: Denmark | collected 2013-09
GCCCTATAAACAGCCCTACAAGCATACGTAAAACCACTTTTTTAAAGAAAAATCAAAAAAAGTTTCATAAATATTTGGCAGAAAGAAAAAATAGTCGTACCTTTGCAACCGCTTAAGAAAACCAAGCTGGTCATCTTGCAAGGAGAGATGGTAGAGTGGTCGATTACAACGGTCTTGAAAACCGTCGTACCGAGAGGTACCGGGGGTTCGAATCCCTCTCTCTCCGCTTTTAAAATCCGCAAGCAACTGAATATCAGAAGCTTGCGGTTTTTTCGTATAATACATTTTTGAACTAAAATATTAATAACATGGAAGAACATGAATTATACCAAGACTTCGACTTGAAAGACTATTCTTCAATTCTTTATAGCCTTAAGTATTACTATCACAAATCAGGCAAAGATAAAGAGACCGGAAGACCGATAGAGGATTGGCTATACAAGGCTAAAGAGTTATTCGGATATCAAGAAGATGGTCATATATGCCATTGGCATCTTGACACAATTGAGGACTATTTTGGAGTTCCTGCCTATAATTATTTACTTTCTCATCAAGAGTGCTATATGGACGATGATTGCCCTATCCAACGCACAAAAGCCCAAATGAGAAATTATCTCCATACCTTCCATCTCAAAAATGGGAGAGTAAAATTCCATATCTATGACTTCAGAAGAATGATAAGCGTGATGGTATAAAATAACTTTTATCCCGAAATATTATTTTCGGGATAAAAACATTTACCAAATTACCATGAAGCATAAAACAAGGAAAACAATGCTCCATAATACTTAAAACCTAATGGGGTAACAATAACTCTTTCATTTGAAATCTCAATATAACCACGTGAAACACAAAAATCCAATGGGGAAGAATAATAAGTGGTAGCATCACATCCCAATAATTCATTAAGTTTCTCCAATGAGAAAGAACCATTATAAGCACTTATGGCTATATATTTTGACGCAAGTTCTTTGGGTGGAAGTTGATAAACATATTCTTCATCATAAGATTTCATTGCCAACAAATCATTGAACGACTTTTTAAGTTTGCCGATATTATAGGATACACCATTTCGGCTCATACTCTGGGCAGAGATGCCAAATCCTTTATAAGCACCAGCATTCATCATTCTTTCTCTTAAATAAGAACTCACGCCTATGTCATTTGCCCTTTTTGAGAATGTGTTTTGTCCAAAACGAGCATAATACCCCAAATCACGTAAAGAATTATATAGAAAAGAATAAGAATTATATAGTTCATCCTTAGTCATATGGTCTTCTTCTCTTATCATATTGGTACGTAGTTCATAAAGGGTTACTTGCTCTGGTTGCAAACATTTTAAGACAAACACATCTTGGCGAAGACTTTCAACCGTTTGCCCTTTCAATCCATACATCATATCTAAGTTAACGATGCTAATACCTTTGCTATGCAACATAGATATTGTACTTTTCATCATATCTACTTTTATAGACTTACGATGATTGCATAACAAGACATTTTCCATAGTGGACTGAACTCCAAGTGATACCCTTCTGAAACCTGCGGATCTCAATGTTTCGATTTTGGAAACCGATAAAGTATCAAATGTAGTCTCTATGCTTGGCATAAAACTTTCTGATATATTTAAAGCAGCCCTAACCTCTCTGCATAAGTCCATAAGCAGTTCAAACGGCTTGTCATTCAAGGCTGTTGGTGTTCCCCCACCAACATCAAATCCACAAAGTTTGATTGATGGGTATTTTTTAATAAATTTCCAAATGTCATGTTTTAATGTGGCTATATACTGTTCCTGCAGCTCCTCACTTGGACAAAGCATCCTTGTGTATTCACAAAAAGAACATAAGCCCTTACAAAATGGAATGTGGATATAGAAAGACATTTCTTTTTCTCCAGAAAAAGACAACTCTCCTGATACACGATATGCTTTCCAATCATCAGGAGAGAGAGGATAAGAGGTATTCCAACGAGAATCATTCTTCCTCTTTTCGAAAATGTCACTAAGAACTTCCATCCTATCAATAAATTAATAAATGATGTTATCACTATAAAAACCTTGACGAAGGAATTCTCCATCAAAAACAAGGGAAGACTCACAATATCGAGGATTGGCATAATTGCGCATATAAATTTCTAATATCTTCAAGTCTCGATTATAAAGATAATTACTACATTTACAATTTACTCCCCGATCCTTAGCACCAGTGAAATAGACATGTGGTAATTCTGAGAAAGGAATATCATTAATATCTACAAAATGTTCTTTGCAAAAGTCGTTAACAGGCATAAGAGCTACAAAACCGATACGATGAATACCCAAATCCAAAGTCAGATTAAGCATCTTTTGAACTTCTTCTTTGTTATCAATATAACCCTTCACAAGATTGCAGCTAAAATTTACTATCTGCTTATTCACGCCTTTAAACTGAAATAACTGTGTTGATAGTTTGCATCCATATAATTCCGATAAACGCTCAGTATCATAATGATGCAAAGACATAGATATACTATCCCAACGTGGATGTTGCATCAAGTCTTGCGCTTGATCCGTAACTCCATTTGTATTGAGATGTAGGTGTACATCATCAAAACGTTCTTTTTCTATAGCACTGAGAATACGCACCACCAATGGTGACACCAAAGACGGTTCTCCTCCCGTAATATTAACCCGGTTAACAATAATCCCATTGTCTTTTAACTCATGTATGATGCAAATCAGTTTATCAACGTCAAATGGAGATGTGGAATTTTGGCATCCCGCATTACTACAAAAAGGACAATGAGCATTGCAACCCTTTGTAACTTTTACAAAAAGGTTTACTGATGGGGATATAGGTTGTCCTGCTCTACCAACAACATTACATCCAATAGATTTTAACCATATTGTATGTCCAAAAATCGTCCTTTCCATTATTGCATCTTTAAATACTGTTCAATAAAATCCTTTTTTGCATTTTTCGATGCAAAATGCAATCTTCCTAAATTTTCAACGAAAACAGGTTTATCAATTGTTCCCAAAGGTATATACGCCCCATGATTTATGACAGTCTCATCTTGCACGCTTCTCTTTTATATATTTCCCTTGCTTAACCTCTCTTTCCAATATAGGTTTCACAAGTTCCATTTCATATGATTCATGACCACTACGAGGACCTTTGCCTTCACCACATGCTATCATCTTCTGTATTCTCTCGTGAATTGTCGTCATTCTGCCCGTTAGCTTGTTGCATTTTCTCAATCAACCTATCATGTAACAAAGAAAGTATTTTAATCATAGGTAACTTTTCTGTGCCTTTTATTAGTTCTTCCAAGGCTATATATGTAAAACCATGCCAACCTTTTGCTCGTTTTAAAGGAGATGAGTGATTATCGTAAGAAGTTCCTACCCCACAACAAATGTAACCATCTTTTTCCAAAAGGTTGACCAGGCTAAGTAAACCAACAGAAGTTCCATCACCCGTGAAAACAGAATAAACACCCACTTTGTTGTTTACAACATTTTCATCAATAAAACGTTTTATGATGGGATAAAAAACATTTATAACATCATCACATAGTTGTTGAGATAGACTACCGGGCCCCAACAGTAAGTTTACTCCAATATTAAGTAAATACTGATTTTCTCCTGTCTTGACAACAATACTTTCATAGGCTTCTTCAAGATTCTTTTCTATAATAGCATTTATTTCCGAAAAGCAATCTTGAGTATCGTGTGAACATGGATCATAATGAAGTACGTTATGGAGACCGCCCAAGCAAACATTATATACCAATGCCAAAGTTTTATCGCCAACAACTAAACGTATATCATCTAAGTCTGCATAATCCTTAGATTCCTTGTTGCTATCTACCAAAGGCAACGCTGTTGATTTTCCAACCTCAGTTGACTCCGAAGTCTCTGTTGTAGCACAAGACAACATTTTTTTTAATATTTCCAACAATTTCATATCGCTATTTTTTATAAATACCTATTTCCTTTAAAAATACGTCTTCACAGCAAACAAGAACTGCTCGATAAAGATTTTCTTGAAAGCAGCGATGTTATTCTGTTCATAAAACATGAGCATAGCCTTCTTATAGTCGATGGAGTCAACGGTTCGAAAAGAAATCGGGCAATAGCCATTTGCTATTAAGACAGCATTGCTTGTGATTCTTGCAGTCCGCTTGTTCCCATCCACAAAGGCTTGAATATACGATAATAGCACTAATGTCAAGAGTGCTTTCTCAAAAACATTATCTTTTCCATTCACCAATGTACAAGTATCTTCCAATGCCTCACGAATCTGGTATTCATTATCAAGAGGGCGATAATTGGTTCCCGTGATACCAACACGACGATGACGGATATTTCTATCAACTTCCAACTCCTTTGTTAGGATAGAATGAATATTCTCTATTCGGTGCACAGATAAGTCTTTCTATATCTATTGTCATATTCTTTATTTATTAATCGGCTCAAATCTACTCATTTTTTGCCAATATTCGGGTTTGTTTGAGCCGATTTGGTGTATATTTAACGGGATTTTGGTCCGATTCGATAAAAACATCTTGGAGAATAGACAAAACGGAAAAGATAAAACCAAACTAATAAAACTTCACCTGGAGGCACTTGTCATGCAAGTGAATGGTTTCCAATTTCAAGGCAAGGTATACAAATATCGGGGCAGCGGATATCTATATTATACATTTTCTCCATCATTTTATACAAGCCTCACGTAATGATTTCCTTCATATAGATATTCCATCTTAACTTTGCTTGAAAAAAGAAAGACATGAAGAAAGTATTCAAATTGATTGGAGTATTGGTTGGAATTGGCATTATCGTTTGTGGCATCGCGTGGTGGTATTCTCGCACAAGCAACCCATGGAATGCTGCGACGATTGGAGACATTTCAGCTCCTGTTGGATATACCCGTGTAGACGGCAGTTATGCAGAGTTTATGCGCAGTTTGCCGCTGAAGAAACGTGGAAGCAAGGTGCAGCTCTATACGGGTGGTGATGCGCGGTTTCAGTTTCTCTCAACTGGCGTAATCGACATACCGATGCTCAGCAACTCGGAGCAGTGTGCTGATATGACCATGAGGCTAAGAGCAGAGTATCTGTTCAGTCGGGGACGTTACTCGGGAATACGTTTCCGTGATATAAATGGCAACACATTGCAATATCATGGCGGATCATCGCGCAAAGCACTAGAAAAATTTTTGAAGAAAGCTTACGGTGTGTGCAGCACTTTTTCTGTGAGCCGTGAGACGAAACCAAGAAAGATAAGTGATGTGCAACCCGGCGATGTGCTCGTCTATCCAGCTCGCAAGTTGGAAGGAATGGGACATGCTCTGATAGTGATTGATGTGGCTCGCAAAGGCAAAAAAGTAGCCATTATGTGTGCTGAAGGCAATACACCTGCACGCGAATTGCATATCGTGAGAAATCCTAACCCTATATCTAATCCTTGGTTCTTTTTTGACGGCGATGAGAAAATATTGTGGATATCACTGTTTCATTTTGGCAAAAACGAGTTAAGACATTATTAAGGGTAGTACCATACATCTCAGAATTTATAGAACCACCCTTAAACCATAAAAGAAAATCTGTAAATTTGCGTTGATAAACAAGATTACATTTATATAATAACTGCGTACAATTTGTTGAAACAATAATGGAAATACTCAAAATCTCTACATCCGTGGGCTTGTTTCGTGTTCCAACGGATGACATTGCTTATATAGAAGCCTCCGGCAACTACTGCGACGTATACCTTTTTAATGGTGAGTCGGTAACCATGACGTTTCAGCTGCACTACTTTGTTAAGGCACTTGAAAAGCTAAAACAGAACTTTTTCATGCGTGTCGGCAAGAGCCTGATAGTAAACAAAAATTTTGTTTACTCCATCAACATCACCAGCCAGGATTTGAAACTCATGGACCATCGTTTATACCAAGTGTTCAAGCTAAAGGCTTCAAAAGAGGCACTAAAAGAGTTGAAAACTATATTAGAACAAGAAAAATAAATGATTATGGGACATATAGAAGACCGCGAAATACAAGAGAAGCCTAAATTCATAATTGAGGATAATGATAACAATGCTGCTTCACAGGAGATACTTGAAGAACCCATTATTACTATTGAGAGTGGTGAGGATATAGAGAATACGCCTTCAACTACAACCATAAAGAAACGAAGCCGGTTACAGAAGTGGGGGCGAGGTATAATATGGTTTGTGGCTACCATCATACTTGTGCTTGGCTGTTACTGCGCCATACGCCTATACAACTACTATTATAATATAGGTGTGAGCGTTTCGCTTTCTCCGAAAGACAACATCAAGAAACTGGATAGCATGCAGACACCAAAGGGGGCTTCGGCAGTGGTGCTTAAAACAGACTCTGTACTCGGCGTGGCACTTGATATCTACGAACTACACAACGTGCGGGCAGAGCTGTCATTTCAAGAACCCGACACTGCCGATCATAGTGTGCTGCTATATACTCGTACTGCCGACTATACCTCTACGGGAAAATATATCGGTTCGCTGGTCATTGATGGTGAGGAGAAGCAGAGCGATGTATCGCGCCTCGGCTATTGTGCCATAGAGAAAGGCAATATGGTTATCGGCATTTCTCGCTTTGACGATATGCGTGAGCACATGATAGAGCGTGACGGCTCTTACTTTCGCCAGTTTGTACTCATTTCCAATGGCGAACTGCCACAGCGTTTTTCACTGCATGGCAAGGTGGAGCGTAAGGCTATCGCCCGCACTGCAGACGACCGTATTTGCGTCATCGCAACCCGTCACCCCGAAACCCTTTGGGACTTCGCCGATGCCTTGCGTGAGTATGGCTATGTGGATGCCATATACCTTACCGGGGGAAACGAGAGTGGTTTCTACCGTGCTCCCGACGGCACTGCCTACTTCACAGATAAGGCAGCTAAGTATCGTACGGATAAGCACCACGGCGTAGTTCCTTGGCTGGTTTTCAGAACGCGATAAATGTAAAGATGTACAATAAACCCGGCATCTTGTACAAGCAGTACTGAAAAGTTTCTTGCTTCATAAAAGCCACACTACCTTTGCATTGTCAATAAGACAAAACCATTAAAAAACAATAGAAGACAATGAAGAAGTTAATGATTATGCTGCTGATGGTTGTAGCAACCAGCACAGCAAGTTTTGCAAAGGGTAGTAACGACAATGTACAGACTGCTGCCAAGGAAGTGGTTCAGAAGGTGAAGGATGCTCCTTCGGGCACTACTTATGGGGTGGTGGAAGTGACCAAGAACCATATCATGGTGAACACCCCCTCTCGGCCGTTACAACATCAACAAGAATAAAGACGGAAGCTTCTCTTTCATGGGCATGACTGCCAAGCTCGTTTCCGCCAAGAACGGTGTGTACAAGGTGAAGACCTCACTTGGTACGTTCAACATAAACATGCGCAAGGCTACTGTAACAAAGCAGTAAGCTGAATTAGAAATGTCCCATATGAGCGAGTATTGAAAAAATGAAGTTAACATTTCTATTGCTTCAGTAAAAAGCTATCTTCTATTTTTTGTATTCTCTCATGCGGGGCTTAATTCTCTATAGAGATAGAACTTTAACATTCAAATATGTAAAATATGAAGACACTCAAATCCAAGGAAGATGAAGTAGTACTGGACGACTTTGTCAATCGTGCTACTAATGCTGCAGAATTCCAGCAAGAAATAAAGAATCAAATTAAATATTTTTTATATGAATGGGCAAAAGGTGTAATTCCATATTGCTCTGAACAACGTATATCTGAAATTATTAATAATGTATACAAAGATTTATTAACTTGTCCAATAATTTCTATTTTTTTTGGTTTTAATAAAGAAAAAATACAATTGAACTTTCTGCAGGTGTTATAAATTTAATAATTAATGAACTTACAGAAGAAGAATTAGATTATGTAAAATATTGGTTTGTAAATAGATATATACCAGTATATAAGCAAACGTACGCCCAAGCACTTCAGGAGGTAAAGAATGGTAAGAAAGAAACTCATTGGATGTGGTGGATATTTCCACAAATGAGAGGGTTGGGTAAGTCAGAAAGATCACAATTTTATGGTATTCCAGATAGAGGCCAAGCAAGAGCATTTCTTGAACATCCTTTTCTTGGAAAACATTTAATTGAAATAACTCAAGCTGTTTTTGATAGTGATAAAACGCCTTATGAAATATTTGGAGCTGATGTTATAAAATTCCGATCATGTATGAAACTTTTTGCTTCATTAGAAAATACAAATAAAATATTTAAACAAATCATTAATAAAAATCATTGGTTGTAAAATTAATTTCTCGGTAAAAATTTACCGAAGTATTGTTTGTAATAAAAATAATAAAAAAGAGAACGATATGCAGAAATTTATTAGAATTGCCTTGCCATGGATATGCATTGCTGTTATGGTATGGTGTTTATTTTTTGACGGCATCAATTATCTGGATTGGACATGGTTGGTTGGTGTTGCAGGTATCGGTGTTGTTTGTTATATTGGGTTGTATGTGAAGCTTCACAAGTTGCAGAAGCAGAAAGAGGAGCATCTTTGTCTGTTGAAGAAACAGGCAGAAGAGGCAGAAGAGGCTGTTGCGCCCGAATTGGAGAAGGTAAAGGGCAACTCGTTGAAAAAGGAGATGATAAAGCGCAGATTGGTAAGAGAATATATTGAGAGAAACTCTGACGATTGTTCGGAAGAAAATATAGCTATTGAGAATATAAAAGATTGGTTAAGCTCTTTGAGACGAAGTTTGATTTATGGCTGTGGCCCATTACTATTAATACTACTATTTGTGGGTTTGGTTGGTACCTGCCTACCGGACGCTACAGGCGTACCTACTCATATTGACTATCATAATGCTGACGACTTGCAAAAGGTAACAGGAGTGGAATTCCCTGAGATAGTCCCTGTGGATTCCTTTTATGCGGATGGTGGTTTGGCAGGTTATGGAACACAAATAAAATTTGTACCAGCAAAGCCATTGGATAAAGATTTCTTTTATCGTTTAGACCAAGCATGCAAGACCGATTCATGTTGTTGGAGAAAGGATTCTACTGGATATTCTTATGACATCTACCCTGAAGCAATTCCTTTCGACAGAACAAAGGGGATGCATCGGAGAATGGTAGATGTTGATGGTAAAAAGGTTCCTGATTGGGATGGAACATATATATCTGTTTTCGTTCCCATAAAAGGAGATACAATAATTCTTAATGATAGTTGGACAAGATAATTGTCTATAACCATAAACAATTATTTTATTCGCTATAGGGTGGTTCTATAAATTACCACCCTATCACCAAACAAAAAATCATACTATATGAAGAAAAAGAACAAGATATATATCATATTGTTGGTTGTCATAGTGCTGCTGATTGTTAGCATCCCTTTTGTGCCTCCCATTTATAACAGGTACACTAAGCCATTGTATAAGAATTACGTCGACGCCAAGGAATGGTATGGAAAGGTGGATTGCGAGAATCTCTCGCAAGTACGAGACTATTGCGAGCGACGAGGGTATAGCACAGATTATTATATCCTGGTTGATTTCTCCATTCCATCGGGCAAGAAGCGGTTCTTCATCTACGACTTGCAGCATGGAAAGCGTGTATTGAGCAGCTATTGTATGCATGGCAGTGGAAAGGGCAACACAGATGCCAAGCCTAAGTTCAGCAATGAGTTTGGCAGCGGATGTTCTAGCCTTGGACGATATGTAATGGTAGGAAAGGGAAGTAAGTTTAAGAAGAGCATCCGTCTTCGTGGGCTTGACAAGACCAACTATCTTGCCGAGACTCGTGGTATCTTGATTCATTCGGCGGGAAAGGTGACGAGATTTTCGGGTAAAAACGATTATATCCCGATAGGTTCAGAGAGCCGTGGTTGCTTCACGGTATCAAGAGGCTGTATGACGAAAGTGATGGAGATATATAGTGGAGCTTCTAAGCAAAGACCTGTTATGCTTTATGCTAAATATAAATGATACAGTCTATGACGAACTTGGCGATGTACTTGACTCAATGATTGAAACAGGTGGAATGAGCAAAGAAGAATAGGATATAACGCTACATCGTGCTACAAGACGCTACAAGTAGGCTACATCTTTCAATGCCTATAAAAGTTATGTAACATCTTGAAAATCAATGATGCTACATGAAGATACAACTTTCAGAGTCATATTTGACTTATAGGCATTTAATAATTATGGTAAGATAGTGGTCATGAAATAGTGTGTCAAGAAGTGCGTAGCGACGGGAAAACCTGGGAGGAGGTCATCACAGAAGCTGAACAATATATTTCATCAGGCGCAGTGAAGCCTTCTTCTACAAAATAGCGTTTACATAAAACTGGGAGCCTTCGATGCAAAAGTATCGGGGGCTTTTTCATTTACGTGTCTATGAAAGTGCAGAAGGAGTCGCCTGGTTTGCTTCATTTCAAAGAAAAAGAACATATTATCTACCGTGGAATTTTTATTTCCTTATGCAAATAGTTAAAAATCAAGTATTTATGAAACATTTTCTATTAACTTTATTACTGACATTTATTGTCGGTGTTTGCTCTGCACAAACAGAGCACATGAAATTTAAGGGTGTTCCTATGGAGGGTACCCTTCAGACATTCACAAGCAAGTTGAAGGCCAAAGGATTTATGCCTATTGGCGTTCAAGATGGTGTATCTTTATTAAAAGGTGAATTTGCCGGTTACAAAGACTGCACCATTGGTGCAGTGGCTGACAAAAGCGGAATGATCTGTAAAGTGTCCATTATATTCCCTGCTATGGATAAGTGGGGAGATTTGGAACGCTGTTATTCCAACTACAAATCCATGCTCTCGGAAAAATATGGTGAGCCAAAAGATTGTGTGGAAAAGTTCCAACACGATTATGTCAATGATGACAACTCGAAAAAGTATGAATTGGAAATGGACAGATGCAAATACTATTGCATCTTCGATGGAGACAATGGCGAAATCCAATTAGAGATTACCCATCAGAGCATGACTTGCTATGTAATGCTCAGTTACTTCGATAACGCCAACCAAGAAAAGTTGAGAAAACAGATTATGGATGATCTTTAATCCTTTCAATCTTCCTTCTTGCAAAAAAGCACGCATATAATAGAAATAAAGACTACTATTGCATGCGTGCTTATTTTTTTTGCGTAATATTTACGCAATTATTTGGAAGTTCAAATTATTATTCCTACTTTTGCGTAAAAATAACGCATAAAATGAAGGATCTAAAGTATTATAAACAAATTTTCTGTTCTTCTGATCTTGAACTCTATTTTATGGAGGAAAATGGAAGTTGCAGTTTTGTAAAAAGAAAATACGATTACATTTATCGAGACGAAGAGGCTATCGTTGCGACAGATGCTCTAATGCCTTTGGTAGACTATCCCTCGTCAGATGATAGCTTAACAATTGTAGACAGAGTGGCATTTCTTTTCGGAACAAGTAATGGATATTTCCGTTTCACAAACTTGTGCGAAACCAATAAAATAGATATTAAGGAAATAGAATGGTAAAAATGAATGAAGAAAAGCAGTATTGCTATAAATATCCGCATCCGTCAATAACGACAGACTGTGTTATCTTCGGATATGATGTAAAAGGTGGGCTATCGCTTTTATTGATTGAGCGAAAAGCAGAACCTTTCAAGGGTAGGTGGGCGTTCCCTGGAGGCTTTATGCATATTGATGAAGATACAGAAACTTGTGCTCGAAGAGAGTTGCAAGAAGAAACCGCACTTACAGCAGCTGTACTGGAACAGTTGGGCTGCTATAGTGATGTCAATCGCGACCCTCGTGAGCGTGTAGTAACAATAGCTTACTATGGTATCATAAAAAAATCAAACGTCGTTGGCGGTGATGATGCAAAAGATGCAAGATGGTTTGCACTTAATGAAATACCAACATTAGCTTTTGATCATGACCGAATTTTGAGGGATGCCGTCCATAAACTAAAAGAAAAAATTCACTTTGAACCTATTGGGTTTGAATTACTACCCGATGTATTCACAATGCCTCAGTTGCAAGAACTATACGAAAGTATTCTTAACGTGAAATTTGACAGGAGAAACTTTGCCAATAAAATCCTTAAGTTAGGATTACTCGAAGAATATGGTGAACGTCCCAAGAACAAAGGTTCACGTATTCCAATAAAATATACTTTTAACAAAGAGAACTATGCCAAACTTAAAAGTTCTGGGTTTAGACTTGAATTTTAAAACTATCATAAAATGGAAAAAGCAAAAGAATATACAAGCGAGGAACAGCAATGGCTTACGGAAAATCGTTTGTCAAGATTCCAAAATAGAATCACTCCGTCTTGGATAAGAGATATGGGGGAAAACGAGATTTTTGTGTTTGGCAGTAACGTTAACGGTTATCATGGAGGTGGTGCAGCCAGATTCGCCATGAACAACTTTGGTGCTGTATGGGGAAACGGAGAAGGATTACAAGGTTCTTCATACGCCATTCCGACGATGGAAGGACTTAATAATATGCAAGATGCCGTTAAACGCTTTTATTTGTTCGCAAGAGCTCATGTAAATTATAAGTTCTATGTAACACCTATCGCATGTGGCATAGCTGGTTATAAACCTGAAGAAATTGCACCTATGTTCTTCGAAATCGCACATTTGGAAAATGTTTTTCTCCCTTTGTCTTTTTGGAAAGTTCTCACAAATAAAATATTACAACTATGATTACAAACAATTCTCAAATGACAGGTGCTATAGGAGAAAGTCTTGTCGTTGCAGAACTAATTAAAAAAGGGTGGGTGGCGATGAATGTAAATGCTGCCGTCAGAAACTGCAAGGCTATTGATGTGATCTGTATCAAGTGTGATAAAAACACATGGCAGCACCAATCTTCGCTTATACAAGTAAAAGCAAGACGCGGAAAGGATTTTCCTACCGGCTTTTCACTTAGGCAGAGCATCAACTTGGATGAACTAAACAGAGAGGTGAAAGGACCTTATGTTTTTGTTTCATTAGATGAAGACAACAATCCTGATTATTATATTTTGTCTCGCAGTCAATTCATAAAGCTGCTCTATTCGCTTAGTGATAGATACTGCAACAAAATTCAACGCGAGAAACCATTGAACATGTCGCTACCAGCAGAACTCCATTTGGGGCTTTTGCAAGGAAACGATGGCAGACCGAGTAAAGGCTTGCCAGGATTTAAGAATCCTTTCCCAGGAAATATATTCCATAATGCTTGGGAAAACATCTGGAAAGATTAGAACAGACACTATCCTATATTTTACCGCATACCATTGTAGACAATTTGTCTATAAGGGTATGCGGTTCTTTTTTTCATACTCAATATAACTCCCGAGATTTATTGAAATTATTGTGCAAAGGTATTTGTTCTGCCTTATCGCTTTGCAAGGTCAAGGTTCTGCTTGGTTTCCAAAATCTCCACACCTACGGGCAGTATTTTGGTGCCAAACCTTGCATCGATGTGCATAACACCTTTTTAAGGCACATAATTTCTATCAAATCCCAGAAGTAGTTTTACTACGAAAGGGAAAATAAAAATTTATTGCTGTCCGCTAAAAGTTTTCGACCGATATAAATTAGGGCTGGATTCCTCGCTTGGAATTCAGCCCTTTAAGTTACCTTTGTCTTTGCAAAATATAATTCCGGTAACTATGAACAAAGGTAC
>OJKP01001459.1_pt1 | contig 13556 bp, 13 predicted proteins | sample 1596521 | NCBI WGS metagenome assembly OJKP01 (sample SAMEA4350130, study PRJEB24818) | metagenome | biome: human; feature: gut; material: faeces | place: Denmark | collected 2013-09
TTTAACGTACAGGCGTTCTTCCAGCTGATCACCCAACCGCCAAAGCCCCCCCATCCGTTGAAGAACTCCACAAACAGCAGGCAGATCCTAACCCCTGTGGCGATTCCCTCTTTCATCATAGGGATATTGTTCACCGCCATCAGCGTCTCACGGGGCTTGCGGCGCATGGCGAAAAAGCCGATGGCGGCAAAGGTACCGGCGATGGTGGCGATGATCGTCGCCAGCAGGGATACCATCAGCGTGGTATACACGCTGTGCATAATGAGCCGGTTGTGGAACAGCTGCTGATACCAGTGGAGGGAGAATCCCTTCCACACGCTGGAGCTGTTGCCGGCATTAAAGGAAAATACAATGAGGATGATGATGGGTGCATAGAGGAAGAGCCCCACCAGCACCATCAGCAGGCGGTCGCCGAAGCTGTTGGTCTTTCTACGGCTCATAGCATCACCGCCTGTTCCTCGCCCTCACCAAAGCGATTCATTACCAGCATACACACCACGACCACCAGCATCATCACCAGCGAGATGGCCGCGCCCAGCTGCGGGTTGTACGCGCCGCCCAGAAACTGCCGCTCGATCAGGTCGCCCAGCAGCAGCTCCGTACCGCCGCCCAGCATCCGGCTGATGGCGAAGGTGGACACCGACGGGACGAACACCATGGTGATGCCGGACAGCACGCCCGGCAGCGACAGGGGCAGCACCACCTTGCGGAACACGGTGAGACTGTTGGCGCCCAGATCACGGGCGGCCTCCAGCAAAGAGTGATCCAGCTTGATGATGACGGAGTAAATGGGCAGGATCATGAAGGGCAGGTAGTTATACACCATGCCCAGCACCACCGCGCCCTGCGTATTGATGAGGGTGAAATATTCCAGCTCACTGCCGGTCAGGTGGTTATACAGCGCCAGAATACCGATCTTTTGCAGCAGCTGGTTCAAAAGGCCGTGGTTTTCCAGAATGGTCATCCATGAGTACGTCCGCAGCAGGAAATTCATCCACATGGGCAGCATGATAAGCACCATGGCCGTCCGCTGGAAGGACGCGCCCTCCCGGCTGAGGAGGTACGCCACCGGGTAGCCGATGAGCAGGCAGACAGCCGTGGCGATCAGCGCCAGCTTGAAGGACCGGCCGAACACGGCGGCGTAGCCGCCCATCTGCACGAAGTTGTCCAGCGTGGCACCGCCCTCCCCGTTGGAGAAGGCGTAGATGACCATGATGACGATGGGGGCCACCACAAAAATGGCCATCCATACCACATAGGGTACGGCGAAACGGGAGAGCTTAGTCTTCATCCTCGCTCTCCTCCTCTTCCAGCTCCACGCTGGCGTCCGCCAATTCCTCATACTCCTCGGAATAGGAGGAGTAGTCGCCGAACAGTCCGGAGTATTCACTCTTTTTCATAATGTGGAAGCCGTCGGGGTCGATCTTCACGCCGATGCGTGCGCCCACCGGCGAGTGGTCAGTGGTCTGGATGAGCCACTTGAAGCCCCGGAAGTCCACGATGATGTCGTACTGCATCCCCTTGAACGTCACGTTGGTGACGGTGCCGATGAGCTGGCCCTGCTCCACGGGGACGATGTCGATGTCCTCGGGGCGGATGACCACATCCACCGGCTCGTTCTCGGCGAAGCCCACGTCCACGCAGGGGAACTCCTTGCCGTACATCTTCACGACCTTATCCCGGACCATGACGCCGTTGAGGATGTTGCTCTCGCCGATGAAGTCCGCTACAAAGGCGTTCTTCGGCTCGTTGTAGATATCCTCCGGCGTGCCGATCTGCTGGATGCGGCCCTTGTCCATCACCACCACGGTGTCGGACATGGTCAGCGCCTCCTCCTGGTCGTGGGTCACATATATAAACGTTATGCCCATCTGCTGCTGGATACGCTTCAGCTCGTTCTGCATATCCTTGCGCAGACGCAGATCCAACGCGCCCAGCGGCTCGTCCAGAAGCAGTACCTTCGGACGGTTCACCAGTGCGCGGGCGATGGCCACCCGCTGCTGCTGGCCGCCGGACAGCTGGTCGATGCGGCGGCGGTCAAAGCCCTTCAGGCTGACCACCTCCAGCATTTCGGTGACACGCTGCCGTATCTCCTCCTCCGGCACTTTGGCGATGCGCAGGCCGAAGGCGATGTTTTCAAACACATCCAGATGCGGGAACAGCGCATATTTCTGGAACACCGTGTTGATCTGCCGTTTGTGAGGCGGAACGTCGTTGATCCTCACCCCGTCAAAGGTCACATCACCGGATGTGGGTGTTGTAAACCCGCCGATGATACGCAGCGTCGTGGTCTTGCCGCAGCCGCTGGGCCCAAGCAGTGTGAGGAATTCGGAATCGTTGATATATAGGTTGATGTTATCGAGAACCAGCTCGTCGTCAAACGCCATGCAGAGGTTCCGCAGGCGAATCAACTCTTTGGACATTTATCCTCCCCCGTTCACTCATAAAATAACCTCCCCCCGGTGAAAATCGCCGGCGTCTGTTCCCACGCCGCTTTTTTCGTCGAAAGAAAGCAGCTACACTATATATAAAAGCGCCGGGAAAGTCAATGGATTTTCCTGTTTTTTAGAAAAAAATCGTGCGGAGCCGCGTCAACAGCCCCGCACGACGTTTTCAGCCGAAATATTTTGCCCGGAACGGCACGTTTTCCACCGTAAACGTCCGCCCCCGCAGGTAGTTCAGAAGTCCCGCGTCCGTGGGCAGATCGAAGGTCAGCTCGTAGGCGTACAGCGCCTGCCGCGTCTCCCCGTACCGGCGGTTCACGTCGCCCCGGCCGTACTTGCCGTCCCCCAGCAGCGGGCAGCCCAGATCGGCAAAGGACGCCCGGATCTGGTGGGTGCGCCCCGTCTCCAGCCCCACCTCCACCAGCGACAGCTCGCCCCGCGTCTCCAGCGTGCGGTAGTCCGTGACGGCGGTCTTGCCGCCCGGTACCGGCTTATGGTAGACGGACACCTGCTTTTTCTGCTCATCCTTCAGCAGGAAGCACTCGATCCTGCCCTCCGGCGGCTTGGGACGCCCCACGGTGATGCACAGATAGCGCTTGTCGATCTCCCGCAGCCGGATCTTCTCGTTGATGATCCGCAGCGTCTCGGCGTTCTTGGCGGCAATGACCATCCCGCCGGTGTTGCGGTCGATGCGGTTGCACAGCGCCGGTGCAAAGGCGTTCTCCCACCGGGGGTTCCACTCCCGCTTCTGGTACAGGTACGCCTGAATGTGGTTGATGAGGGTGTTCACCTTCTCCGTCTCGTCGGCGTGGACTACCAGACCCGGACGCTTGTTGACCAGCAGCAGGTTCTCGTCCTCGTACACGATGTCCACCTGCGGCTTGAACAGCGTCAGGAACATATTCTCCTCCGAAGGCTTGTCAAAGAACTCGTCGTTGATATAGAGCTGCACCACGTCGCCCTCGGTCAGCCGCTGGTCCCGCTGGGCGCGGCCGCCGTTGACCTTGATGCGCTTGATGCGGATGTACTTTTGCAGCAGTGCCGGCGGCAGCAGCGGCAGTGCCTTGGACACAAAGCGATCCAGCCGCGCGCCGGCGTCATTTTTCCCGATGATCAGCTCCCGCATAGGCCTACCTCCCTCCTGTTCTCCGTCCATTGTATCCGGTTTTGGAAAAAAGTCAAAATATTTGTGAGAAAATGTTTGACAAGGGATTTTCTCTCGGCTATAATACTACTCGTGTCATTGCGAGGTGTACTATGCGTCTGAACGTAAACAAGCTGCTGCATACCCCCGGCTCCCGGCAGGAGATCCATTTTGAGATGGACCTTTCCGATCTGGAGTTCGGCGGTACTTATCCTGTAACGCGACCGGTTGTTGTGGACGGCCAGCTGCGGAATCAGGCGGGTATGCTGCTGTGTGAGCTTCAGATCACCACCACGCTCCACTGCATCTGCGACCGCTGCGCCCAGGCGTTCGATCAGGAGAAATCCACGGACTACGCCTGTGTGCTGGCCGAGGAGCGTCAGTCCGATGAGGATGACGACATCGTGCTGTTGGACGACGATGAGGTGGATGTGACGGAACTGGCGCGGGACGCCTTTATCCTCGATATGGACACGAAATTTCTCTGCTCTGAGGACTGCAAGGGACTTTGTCCCGGCTGCGGTGCCGACCTGAACCGCGAGAGCTGCCGCTGCAAAAAGGCGGTGGATCCCCGGCTGGCCAAGTTGGCGCAGCTGTTGCAGAAGGACGAGTGAATCCATTATAAATTGCTGCTCAGGCAGTTAATACCAAGGAGGTGTCAACATGGCAGTCCCTAAGGGAAAAGTATCCAAGCAAAGACGCAATAAGAGACGTTCTTCCGTATGGAAGCTGGCAGCTCCCGCTCTGGTGGCATGCCCCAAGTGCGGTGCTCTGCATCTGCCTCACAGAATGTGCCCGGAGTGCGGTACCTACAACGGCCGCGAAGTCAAGGTCGTCAAGTCTGTGGCAGCGGACAAGTAAATTCTTATGTGTCCACGCAGGAGGGAAGCTACGCTTCCCTCCTGCTTTTTTTACCGCCGGCGGCATATCACGCCGCTTCAAAGCGCGAGCCGCCTCCGTCCCCTTCCGCAAAGCAGCTATGCCCCCGCACTTTTCTTCATGACAAGCATTGAAATGATGCGTTTTACAAATGCTTTGGCGCCGGTTATACTGTATCTGTTTTACGGGATAAATAGCTTGCGTCCCTTGGGAAAATCCGTTATAATGGGATGGTTATTATGTGGGCGTATGCCCTTTTATGAGAGAGGATGCAGCTATGAGCACCATCATCACCACCATTGACCGGCACAGCCCTGCGGAAAAAGCCGGTATACAGGTGGGCGAACAGCTTCTGACGATCAACGGCCACCCCATTGTGGACGTACTGGATTACCGCTTTTACGGCTATGACCCCCTGTCCCGCGTGGAGCTGAGAACAGCAGCGGGCGATGTGCGCACCGTCACCATCCGCAAGGCGGAGGGGCAGGATCTGGGCCTGAACTTCGACACCTATCTGATGGACGAGATGCGCTGCTGCGCCAATCACTGCATTTTCTGCTTTGTGGATCAGATGCCGCCGGGAATGCGCTCTACCCTGTACTTCAAGGACGACGATGCGCGGCTCAGCTTCCTGCTGGGCAACTACATCACCCTGACGAACCTGACGGAGCGGGAGGCCCAGCGCATCATCGATCTGCACATCAGCCCCATCAACGTCTCCGTCCACACCACCGACCCCCAGCTCCACTGCACCATGCTGGGCAACAAGAATGCCGAGCGGTCGTTGGACTACATTCAGGCGTTCTGCAAGGCGGGTATCGTCATGAACGGGCAGATCGTCATCTGCCCCGGCTGGAACGACGGCGATCAGCTGCGCCGCACCCTCCGCGACCTGACGGAGTGGCAGTTCTCCAGCTGCTCGCTGGTGCCGGTGGGCATCACCAAGTACCGGCAGGGTCTTGCCAAGCTGCGCCCCGTCAGCTCCGAGGACGCACGGGACATCATCGCCATTGCCGAGGAGTTCGGGCAGGAGAACCTGCGGCGCTTCGGCACACGGCGCTTTTTCTGTGCCGATGAGCTGTACCTCCGGGCGGGGCTGCCTCTGCCGCAGGAGGACTACTACGAGGGCTACCGCCAGCTGGAAAACGGCGTGGGGATGCTGCGCTCGCTGGAGCAGGATTTCCTCTCCGCCATGGGTCTGGAGGAGCCGGACGCCGCGCCGTCCCCCTTCACCATCGCCACCGGCACCGCCGCCGCCCCGTTCCTGCGGGGACTGCTGGAGCAGGCCAAGGCGTACTTCCCCAAGCTGGAGGGGCAGGTCATCGCGGTAGAAAATGATTTCTTCGGCCACACCATCGACGTGGCCGGTCTGCTGACAGGCCAGGATCTGTCGGCACAGCTGCAAAAGGTACCGTCTCTGGGACGTGTGCTGCTGCCGCTGCATATGCTGCGCCACGGCGAAACGGTGTTTCTGGACGACTACACCGTGGCGCGTCTGGTGGACGAGTTGGGCTGCCCCGTGCAGATCGTAGGGATCGACGGCGGCGACCTGCTGGACGCCATGCTGGAAAAGGAGGTATAAACTTATGGCAAAGCCTTTGATCGCCATTGTAGGCCGCCCCAACGTGGGCAAGTCCATGCTGTTCAACAAGCTCATCGGCAAGCGCCTGTCCATCGTGGAGGACACCCCCGGCGTCACCCGCGACCGCATCTACGGCGAGAGCGAGTGGGCGGGACGGAAGTTCCGTCTGGTGGACACCGGCGGCATCGAGCCCAACACCGACAACCAGATCCTCGCCTTCATGCGGGAGCAGGCTCAGATCGCCATCGACAACGCGGACGTCATCATCTTCGTCACGGATATCAAGACCGGCCTCACCGCCTCCGATCAGGAGGTGGCCGGTATGCTCCAGCGCAGCCGCAAGCCCATCGTGCTGGCGGTGAACAAGATGGACGCCACCGGCACCATCGACCCGGATTTCTATGAGTTCTACAATCTGGGTCTGGGCGACCCCGTGGCTATCTCCGCCGTCCACGGCCACGGCACCGGCGACCTGCTGGACGCCTGCTTCCAGTACCTGCCGCCGGACGACGGCGTGGAGGAGGACTCCGACGTGGTGCAGGTGGCCATCATTGGAAAGCCTAACGTGGGCAAGTCCAGCCTGACCAATAAAATTCTGGGCGAGCAGCGGGTCATCGTCAGCAACGTGGCCGGCACTACCCGCGACGCCATCGACAGCTACTTTGAAAATTCCTGCGGCAAGTACAACTTCATCGACACCGCCGGTATGCGGAAAAAGTCCAAGGTGGACGACACCATCGAAAAGTACAGCGTCCTGCGGGCCACCATGGCCATCGAGCGCAGCGACGTGTGCCTCATCCTCATCGACGCGCAGGACGGCGTGACGGAGCAGGACACCAAGGTGGCAGGTCTGGCCCACGACGCGGGCAAGGCGTGCATCATCGTGGTGAACAAGTGGGATCTCGTTGAGAAGGACGGCAAGACCATGGACCGTATGCGGGAGGATATCCGCCGGGACCTGAGCTATATGCCCTACGCCCCCATCCTGTTCATCTCCGCCCTGACGGGTCAGCGGGTCAACCGCCTGTTCGAGCTGATCAACTATGTCAACGATCAGGCCGCCGTGCGTATCACCACCGGTATGCTCAACAGCGTGCTGGCGGACGCCCAGACCCGCGTGCAGCCCCCCACGGACAAGGGTCGCCGCCTGAAGATCTACTACATGACGCAGGTGGGCGTCAAGCCCCCCCACTTCGTGATCTTCTGCAACGACAAGAAGCTGTTCCACTTCTCCTACCAGCGGTATCTGGAGAACCAGATCCGCAGCGTGTTCGGCTTGGAAGGTACGCCCATCCACATTACCATTCGCCAGAAGGGAGAGGATGAGAATTGAAGGGCATTTGGGGCATCTATCTGCTGTCATGGCTCATTTTGCTGCTGCTGGGCTATTTTTTGGGGTGTCTTAACGGCTCCGTGATGGTCAGCCACTTCGTCATCCGTGATGACGTGCGGCAGCACGGCAGCGGCAACGCCGGACTGACCAACTTCTACCGCACCTACGGCGCCAAGTACGCGCTGGGCGTGATCCTGTTTGACATGGGCAAGACCGTGGTGGCCTGTCTGCTGGGCGGCGCCATGTTCAACCACCTGTTCGGTGACTGGGCGCTGGGCGTCCTGCTGGGCGGTCTGGGCTGTGAGCTGGGCCATATGTTCCCGGTGTTCTTCGGCTTCAAGGGCGGTAAGGGCATCCTGTCCGGCGGCACGCTGGTGTGGCTGCTGAACTGGCGGGTGGCTCTGATCGCGTGGGGGCTGTTCGCCGCGCTGTGGCTGCTGACGCGATACGTCTCCCTTGGCTCCGTCTGCGCCGCCGTATCCATGCCCATCAGCACATTTTTCTTCTGTGGACATAGCCTGCTGTACACGGTGCTGGGCGCGGTCATCGCCGCGCTGGTGGTCTGGTGCCACCGGGACAACATCCGCCGTCTGCTCAAGTGGCAGGAGCGGAAATTCCACTGGCACACCGGCCCCGACCACGAGAAATAATATCCAACGACAGAAAGGAAACTTCGACCTATGAAACACAATCAGATGCGGCAGGTGGTCTTCCCCATTCTGGCCGCGTTCATCTGGGGTACTGCCTTCGTGGCGCAGGATATGTGCGCCGACGCTATTGGCGCCTTTACCTTCAACGCCACCCGCTATTTCATCGCCGTGCTGGCGCTGCTGGTGGTCATTCTGATCCGTGACGGGATGAAAAAGGACAAGCCCGTCCTCTCCGCCGAGGAAAAAAAGGCCGCCAACCGCCAGTTGTGGATCGGCGGTCTGTGCTGCGGCGCAGCGCTGGCTATCGCCTCCAACTTCCAGCAGGCCGGTCTGGTGGCCGGTACCGACGCCGGTAAGGCGGGCTTCATCACGGCGCTGTATGTGGTGCTGGTACCCGTGTTCGGTCTGTTCTTCAAGCGTAAGGTGAGCGTCCCCACATGGATCGCCGTGGTGCTGTCCGTGGCGGCGCTGTACCTGCTGTGCATCAAGGGTGACTTCTCTCTGACGCCCGGCGACCTGCTGCTGCTGGTGTGCGCCCTGTGCTTCGCCGTCCACATTCTGGTCATCGACCACTTCACCGCCTACTGTGACGGTGTGAAGCTCAGCTGCCTGCAATTCCTGTTCGCCGCCATCATTTCCGCGGTCTGTATGTTCATCTTCGAGCCGCTGGATATGCCCGCCATCTTCAGCTGCGCCCTGCCCCTGCTGTATGTGGGCATCTTCTCCTGCGGCGTGGGCTACACCCTGCAAATTCTGGCACAGAAGGACTCCAACCCCACCGTGGTCACCATCCTGCTCAGTCTGGAGAGCGTGTTCGCCGTCATCGCCGGCGCCATCATCCTCAAGCAGCAGATGAGCGTCCGGGAGTACATCGGCTGCGTCGTTATGTTCGCCGCCGTGGTTCTGGCGCAGATCCAATTCCCCGAGAAGAAGAAAGCGGCGTAACGTTTCGTACATATAAAAAATCGCCCCAGTGGGGCGATTTTTTTATATCTCCTCTGTTTCCGCTTCACCGAGCGTCGTATCTATGTACAACTCCTCCGCTTGCAGCAGCGCCGCTTGCAGCCTGCTCCGGCAGCTCCATGCCAACGGGATATTCTCCAGCTCATCTATGGCGGCGCTCACCGCCGCACACAGCATCGCGTACATTTTTCGATACTCTGTCATATTCTTCCCCTCTCATATAGACTATACATAGCCTATATAGTAGCACGCATAGCCTATATTTGCAACGCTTTTCGGCTATCCTGAGAAAAAACGCAGGAGGCCGCTATGAATACGACAGACGCTGTAAGAGATCGCATCCTCCGCCTCTGTGAGGAACGCGGCATGAGTATCAACAGGCTGGCAACGGTCAGCGCCCTGCCGCCGTCCAGCATCAAAAACATCCTCTACGGGAAAAGTCGGAATCCCAAGCTGCTGACCATCAAGCTGCTGTGCGACGGTCTCGGCATCACACTGGGCGAATTTTTCTCCACGCCGGAATTTGACACGTTGGAGCAGGAGATACAGTAACCAAAAACCACCCGTGCGCTTGAAGCGCACGGGTGGTTTTTTCATGCTCAGAACAGGCTCACCTGACTGGTATCCGCCATGCCGGCGAAGGCACCCAGCGCCTTGAGCTGCTCGATGTGGGTCTTACTCAGCTTGCTGCAGGTGTTGGCGAATTCCTCCACGGAGATGAAGGTCTTCCCCTTTCGCTTCTCCACCGTATCCAGCGCCGCCGTCTCGCCCAGTCCGCGGACGGTGACAAAGGGCGGTAGCAGCCCATTTTCGGTGATCTTGAAGCGGGTGGCGTCAGACTTGTAGATGTCGATGGTATCGAAGTGGAAGCCCCGCAGGTAGAACTCATAGCACACCTCCAGCGTGACCATCAGGTTCTGTTCCACATCGGTGGCGTCCTTGTTGTTCTCGATCTCCTTGATCTTCTGCTTCACCGCGTCCAGTCCGGCACAGCAATACTCTGCGTCAAAGGCCTTGGCGCGGATGGAGAAGAACGTGGCGTAGAACGCCAGCGGCTCGTGGACCTTGAACCACGCGATACGGAACGCCATCATCACATACGCCACGGCGTGGGCCTTGGGGAACAGATAGCCGATCTTGGCCAGCGACCCGATGTACCAATCCGGTACCTCGTGATCCCGCATGGCCTCCTCCCAGCCCTCCTGAAAGCCGCCCTTTTTGACCTTTCCCTTACGGACGGCCTCCATGATCTTGAAGGACATCTTGGGGTCAAGCCCCATGGAAATGAGGTACAGCATAATATCATCGCGGCAGCCCACCGTCTGCAGAACGGAGGCGGTACCGCTGACGATCAGCTCACGGGCGTTGCCCAGCCACACGTCCGTGCCGTGGGAGAAGCCGGACAGACGCACCAGCGTATTGAAGTCCTTGGGCATGGTGTCCATCAGCATACCGCGGGTGAAGCGGGTGTTGAACTCCGGGATGGCCACGGCGCCGGTGGGGCCCAGTATCTCATCGTTTTCAAAGCCCAGCACCTTGGAGGATGTAAAGATGCTCATGGTATCCGGGTCATCCAACGGGATGGCCCGGGCGTTGACGCCGGTGAGATCCTCCAGCATTTTGATCATGGTGGGGTCATCGTGTCCCAGCATATCCAGCTTCAGCAGGTTATCCTCCATGCAGTGGTATTCAAAATGGGTGGTGATGGTGTCGCTGCCGCGTCGTCGGCGGGGTGCTGCACAGCGGTGAAATCCTCCACATCCATGTCGTCCGGCACTACCACCAGACCGCCGGGGTGCTGTCCCGTGGTGCGGCGCACGCCCACGCAGCCCTGGGTCAGCCGATCCATCTCGGCGTTGGATGCCGTCTGCCCCCGCTCCTCCAGATACTTCTTCACCATGCCGAAGGCGGTCTTTTCCGCCAGCGTACCGATGGTTCCGGCGCGGAACACCTGGGTCTTGCCGAACATCTCGATGGCGTGCTGGTGGGCACGGGCCTGATACTCGCCGGAGAAGTTCAGGTCGATATCCGGCACCTTGCCGCCGCCGTAGCCGAGGAACGTTTCAAAGGGGATGTCAAAGCCGTCCTTGACGTACTTCTCCCCGCAGACGGGACACACCTTGTCCGGCATATCCGCGCCGCAGCCGTAGCTGCCGTCGGTGACAAATTCCGTGTTCTTGCACTTGGGGCAGCGGTAGTGGGGCGGCAGGGAGTTCACCTCCGTGATGCCCGACATATACGCCACCAGACTGGAGCCGACGGAGCCTCGTGAGCCAACCAGATAGCCGTTTTCCAGACTGCGCTGCACCAGCTTCTGGGCGGACATATACACCACGTCGTACTTGCCCAGAATACTTTTCAGCTCCACATCCAGCCGGTCGATGATGAGCTGGGGCGGCTGGTCGCCGTACAGGGCGTGGCACTTGTCCCACACCATGTCGTGCAGCTCCTGCTCGGAGTTTTCCAGCCGGGGCGGGAACAGCTGTCCCGGCGGCAGCAGCTCGATCTCCTCGATGCGGTCGGCGATGCGCCGGGGATCGTCAATGACCACCTTGTGCGCCGTCTCCTCCCCCAGATAGGCGAATTCCGCCAGCATCTCGTCGGTGGTCTTGAAGTAGATGGGCAGCGGTGCGTCGGCATCGGGGAACTTCTGGCTGGCCAGCAGAATGTGGCGGTAGATCTCGTCCTCCGGCTCCTGAAAGTGTACGTCGCCGGTGGCGCAGACGGGCTTTCCCAGCTCCTCGCCCAGCCGGACGATGGTGCGGTTAAACTCCCGCAGTTCCTCCTCCGACTGGACATCGCCGTTGCGCAGCATGAACATATTGTTGCAGATGGGCTGGATCTCCAGATAGTCGTAGAACGAGGCGATGCGCTTCAGCTCCGCCCAGTCCTTGTGGTCCGCCACAGCCCGGAACAGCTCGCCCGCCTCGCAGGCTGAGCCGATGATAAGCCCCTCCCGGTGGCGCACCAGCTCCGTCTTGGGGATGGTGGGCTTGCGGTGGAAATACTTGAGGTTACTGGCGGAGATCAGCTGGTACAGGTTTTTCAGACCCAGCTTGTTCTTCGCCAGAATGATGATATGCTTGGGGCGGCGCTTGGTCTTGTTGCCGCCGGGCCGCAGCTTCAGCATCTCGCCGTTGATCTCCTGCAGGCGGGAGATGCCCAGCTCCTTTTCCATTTTCTCAAAAAACGGGATTAGCATATACCCCACCATGGCCGCGTCGTCGGAGGCGCGGTGGTGGTTGAAGGCGGGCAGATCCAGATGCTCCGCCACGATGTCCAGCTTATACTTGCCCAGCTCCGGCAGCAGGTTCTGCGCCAGGATCAGGGAGTCCACATAGGTGGGATCGAAGGGAAGGCCCACCTTCCGGCACCCGGCCCGGATGAAGCTGATGTCAAATTCGGCGTTGTGGGCCGCCAGCGGGCGATCCCCCACAAACTCCAGAAAACTCGTCAGGGCCTCCTTCAGCTGGGGAGCGTCGGCCAGCATAGCATCCGTGATGCCCGTCAGGCCCACGATCTCCGGCGTCAGGCGGCGGTTGGGGTTGACGAAGGTCTGAAACCGCTCCGCCACCTCGCCATTGCGCAGCACCACGGCGCCGATCTCTGTGATGGCCTCCCGCTCCACCTTCAGGCCGGTGGTCTCGATGTCGAAGCACACGATCTCGTCGGCAAAATTCTGATCCTGCGGACCGTGGACGGCGATGCGGTCGTCGAGGTTGTTGACATAATACCCCTCCACGCCGTAGAGGATCTTGATCTTTCCCTTGGCGGTGTGCCATGCATCCGGGAAGGACTGGGCTACGCCGTGGTCGGTGATGGCGATGGCGGGGTGTCCCCAGGAGATGGCCTGCTTAATGACGGCGGCCGTGTCCGTCAGGGCATCCATGTTGGACATCTTCGTATGCAGGTGCAGTTCCACCCGCTTCTCCGGGGCCGTGTCCTTGCGGCCCTCATGGGGAACCTTCATGATGTGGTAGGGCTTGAGCTGGATGTCCTTGCCGTCACGGGTCAGCTCCGGCTGCCCCTGCACCCGCAGCCACATACCGGGGGCGATGGCGTTCTGTAGAGCCAGTGCCTCCTGCCCCTCGGTATATTTGCGCACGGTGACGGAGCTCTGATAGTCCGTCATGTCGAAGCTCAGCATCCACATACCGGGGCGCTTGGTCTCCCGGCACTCAGCGGCAAAGACCTTGCCCTCCACGATGGCCGTACCCATTTTCACGTTCAGTTCCGTCATGGAGACGGGCTTGCCCTTGATCTCCTTGCCCAGCAGCACCTCGGTGCCGCCGCTTTTCTTCTCCGCCTTTCGGTCATGAATGGTGAGATGCAGCCGGTGCAGGCCGTACTGCCGGGTCAGCAGCTGCTCCAGCGCCGTCTGAGCTGCCTCCGGGATGCGCTCCCCGGTGGCCACGTCCAGCTTCAGCGCCCTCTGCTTCACGTCCAGCGCTCCGCCTGTGACGACGGCATCGTGGAACAGCAGCCGCCGCTCTCTGGGCGGCACGAAGCTTTCAAAAAAATCAAAAAATGTGATCTGTTCCCTCATAGCGCACTCCTGCTG
>OJKP01001468.1_pt1 | contig 13486 bp, 9 predicted proteins | sample 1596521 | NCBI WGS metagenome assembly OJKP01 (sample SAMEA4350130, study PRJEB24818) | metagenome | biome: human; feature: gut; material: faeces | place: Denmark | collected 2013-09
ATGTTGTTGGGGTGCATCCCCATGCTCTCCGCCACACGCTTGTGGATCTGGAGCATCCGCTGCTCGCCGTGGAGGGGGATGAAGAACTTGGGCTTAGTCAGGGCGTGGATGATCTTCAGCTCCTCCTGACAGGCGTGGCCGGAGACGTGGAGCATATCCGCCTTGTCGTACACCACGTCGGCGCCCTTGCGGAACAGCTCGTTGATGACCCGCCCCACCGTCACCTCGTTGCCGGGGATGGCGCTGGCGGAGATAATGACCTTGTCGCCGGGGCCGATATCCACCTGCTTGTGGGTGGAGAAGGCCATGCGGTACAGGGCGCTCATCTCCTCGCCCTGGGAGCCGGTGGTGACGATGACCTGCTGGCTCAGGGGCAGACCCTTGATGCGGTTGATGTCCATCAGCGTGTTCTTGGGCACCTTCATATAGCCCAGCTCCGTGGAGACCTTCATGATATTCTCCATGCTGCGGCCGGTGACGGCCACCTTGCGGCCGCAGGCCGCCGCAGCGTCCAGCACCTGCTGGATGCGGTGAACGTTGCTGGCGAAGGTGGTGACGATGATGCGCTTGTCGCAGCCGGTAAACTGCCGCTTGAACGTGGCGCCCACCGCCTTTTCACTCAGGGTGTAGCCGGGACGTTCCACATTGGTGGAGTCGGCCAGCAGCGCCAGAACGCCCTGCTTACCCAGCTCGCCGAAACGGGCCAGATCGATGACCTCGCCGTCAATTGGCGTGGAGTCGATCTTGAAGTCGCCGGTGTGGACGACCGTACCCATCCGGGTGTGGATGGCCAGCGCCGCCGAGTCCGCGATAGAGTGGTTCACATGGATGAACTCCACCTGGAATTTGCCGGCCTTCACGGTTTGGCCGGCCTCCACGGTGATGAGCTTCGTAGAGTTCAGAAGGCCGTGCTCCTGCAGCTTCAGCTTGATGAGCCCGGCGGTAAAGCGGGTGCAGTAGATGGGGGTGTTGATCTGCTTGAGAACGTAGGGGATGGCGCCGATGTGGTCCTCGTGTCCGTGGGTGATGAACATACCCCGCAGACGGCTGTGGTTCTTCACCAGATAGCTGACGTCGGGGATGACGCAGTCGATGCCGTACATATCGTCGCCGGGGAAGGCCATGCCGCAGTCCACGATGACGATCTCGCCGCCGTACTCGTAGGCGGTCATGTTCTTGCCGATCTCATTCAGACCGCCCAGAGGGATGATCTTCAGTTTTTCTGCCATAAATATCAAATACTCCTTTGCTTTTGCAAGATACCACACAGCCGCCGGGCGGGAAAATGGCCGCAACAAAACAAAGGCGGTCCGCCCTCGCGCCGGCCCTGCATCGCCGGAGAGGAGCGGAGTATCGCCCAGCCGCTACTGTGGATGGTGTGGAAGAGGTTGCCCTCTTCTCTATGTGATCGCAGGAATACACTCTGCGAAACAACCAAAAAAATGCGCGTATTTTTCTGCGCTTTTCACAAAGTATAGCACACTTTCTATCATTTGTACACCCCCAACTTGTCGACACGCTCCGACAGGACGCGCACCGCGGCGGAATTTGACCTGTTTTCCCCAAAGCGCCTATTGTCCACCGGAGAATTTTGTGCTATAATCAATTGCTATATTAAATTGGAGACGTATTCCTATCACCGAGAGGAGGAACGCCTTTTGAGTAAAAAGATCATTCGCGGATTCCGCACCAATATGGCGCTGTACGGCCTGTGTCTCATAGTGTTCGTCATCGTGACCATCCCCTTTGAGCCGCTGCTGGCGCTGGCGGAGGCGGCGGTGGCCGCCGTGGTGCTGCTGGTGGGCAGCCGACGCAACAAGATGGCGCAGGCGTCTGTGCGGCAGTACATGGACCGGGTTTCCGGCGGCATGGACTCCGCACGCTCCAGCAATATGCTGTATGCGCCGCTGCCCATGCTGGTGTTCGACGCCACCACCGGCGAGGTGCTGTGGAGCAACGATATGTTCTTGCAGCTCACCAGCCAGAAGGAGAAGATCTTTGAGATGCTGGTGGACACGGTGGTGCCGGATTTCAGCTATCGCTGGCTGCTGGACGGCAAGCGGGAGTATCCGGATCTGTTCCACTGGAACGGACGGATCTACCGGGTGTTCGGCGCGCTGAGCCATCCCGAGGAGATGCAGCGGGATCAGAACCCGTTGGCCACCACCTATTGGATGGATGTCACCGACAGCGAGGAGATGCGCCAGACGCTGGAGCTGACCCGGCCGCTGGTGGCCATCCTTATGGTGGACAACTACGAGGAGCTGATGAAGGCCTGCCCGGAGAGCAAGCGCTCGGCGGTGCTGGCCGCGCTGGAGGAGCAGCTGAACGACTGGGCGGCAGATTCCGGCGGGCTGCTGCTGGGCTACGACCGTGACCGGTATCTGTTCGTGTTCGAGGAGAAGGACTACGGCGGCTACACCGAGAAGAAGTTCGACGTGCTGGAGAAGGTGCGGCAGGTGCAGGCCGGCGAGGGTGTGTCCGCCACGCTGTCCATCGGCGTGGGCCGGGACGAGGACAGCTTTGACCAGCTGTTCAAGAACGCCTCGCTGGCGCTGGAGATGGCACTCAGCCGCGGCGGCGATCAGGCCGTGGTGAAGGACCGGGTAAACTTCGAGTTCTACGGCGGGCGCAGCAAGTCCACGGAGAAGCGGACAAAGGTGAAGTCCCGGGTCATGGCCAACGCGCTGGGCGAGCTGATCGACGACGCCAAGCAGGTATACGTTATGGGCCACAAGTACGCGGACATGGACTCCGTCGGCGCGGCCATGGGCGTATGCTGCATTGCCCGGAAGCGGGGCAAGAAGTGCCAGATCGTCATTGATACGGAGAACAACGCGGCCCACCCGCTGATCCGGCGGATGCAGGCCCAGCCGGAGTACGCGGGGGTGCTGACCACCGGCGGTGAGGCGTTTTTGAAGTGCCAGCCCGGCACGCTGCTGGTGGTGGTGGACACCAACCGGCCGGAGAGCGTGGAGTCCGAGGAGATGCTGGAGACCTGCAACCGGGTGGCGGTCATCGACCACCACCGCCGGGGCAGCAGCTACATCGAGAAGATGGCGCTGAACTACCACGAGCCGTATGCCTCCTCCGCCAGTGAGCTGGTGGCGGAGCTGATGCAGTATCTGGTGGAGCCGTCCGACGTGCTGAAGTGCGAGGCGGAGGCGCTGCTGGCGGGCATCGTGCTGGATACGAAGAACTTTATCAACCGCACCGGCGGCCGCACCTTCGAGGCGGCGGCCTTCCTGCGGCGGCTGGGGGCGGATACACAGGACGTGCAGCGTCTGTTCCAGGGGGATCTGCAATCCATGATCGACCGCTACGCCATTATCCGGCAGGCGGAGCTGTACCACGACGATATCGCCGTGGTAGCGCTGGAGGAGGAGTGCGACCGGGTGACGGCCGCCAAGGCCGCCGACGAGCTGCTGACCATCCGGGGCATCAAGGCGTCCTTCGTCCTGTACAAGAAGGGCGACGGCGTGTATATGTCCGCCCGGTCACTGGGCGAGATCAACGTGCAGGTCATTCTGGAGGCGCTGGGCGGCGGCGGCAATTCCACCACAGACGGCGGACAGGCAAACGACATTTCGGTGGACGAGGCCAGAGAAAAGCTGCTGGCGGCCATCGACCGGTATTTTGAAAACTGACGAAAAGGAGAACTACAACGATGAAGGTCATTCTCAAGCAGGATGTGAAGGGTAAGGGCAAGAAGGGTCAGATGATCGAGGCGGCAGAGGGCTACGCCCGCAATTTCCTGCTGCCCAAGGGTCTGGCGGTGGAGGCTACCCCCGACGCGGTGAACACCATGAATTTGCAGGCCAAGGCCAAGGCCAAGGCGGACGCGGAGGCCAAGGCGGAGGCACTGGCCATCGCCGAGAAGCTCAAGAGCTGCCAGGTAAAGATCGCCGCCAAGGGCGGCGAGGGCGGCAAGCTGTTCGGCGCCGTCACCGGCAAGGAGATCTCCGGCGCGCTGAAGGAGCAGTTCGGTATGGACATCGACGGCAAGAAGCTGGTGCTGGAGCAGCCCATCAAGAGCTTCGGCGGCTATCAGGTCAAGGCCAAGCTGGGCTTTGAGGTCAGCGGCACCGTGTACGTCCTCGTCGTCGAGGAGAAGTAACCGGCTACATCACAACGGAAGGGAGGCCCTCATATGGCTGCGGACGAGCTGCTGCTGCGGCAGGCACCCCATTCACCGCAGGCGGAGCAGGCGGTGCTGGGCTCCATGCTCATCGACCCCGACTGCATCAAGGACGTCATGGACAAGCTGCGGCCGGAGGATTTCTACCTGCGGGCCAACCGCGATATCTTTGAGACCATCTACCATATGTTCGTCTACTCCCGCCCCATTGACGGCGTCACCGTGGCGGGGGAGATGGAGAAAACCGGCGTCTACAACGACAACACAAGGGACTATCTGCTGCAATTGATGGATGTGACGCCCACCAGCGCCAACGTCATGGAGTATGTGCAGATCGTGCTGGACAAGTCGCTGATGCGGCAGGTGGCGTCCGCCGCCGGGAGCATCAGCGCCATGGTGCTGGACGGCGCCGGCGACGCCGGCGCTATGCTGGAGGCGGCGGAGCAGAAGGTGTATGCCATCCGCCGCGGCCGCAGCGCCCAGAACATGGTGCCTGTGAGCATGGTGCTGGAGGACGTGATGGCGCATCTGGCGGAGCTGACCGCCAGCGGCGGCAAGACGCTGCCGGGTCTGTCCACGGGACTTTCCGCTGTGGACGCCAAGATCAACGGTCTGAACAAGTCCGACCTGCTGCTGCTGGCTGCCCGACCCGGTATGGGCAAGACCAGTATGGCGCTGAACGTGGCGCTGTCGGCGGCGCGGGAATCCGGCAAGACCGTGGCCATCTTCTCGCTGGAGATGTCCAAGGAGCAGCTGGTGACCCGGCTCATCGCCAGCGAGGGGCTGGTGGAGAACACCCGGCTGGTGACGGGCAACCTGCGGGAGAGCGACTGGCAGCGCATCGCCGAGGCGGCGTCCTCTCTGAGCCGGATGGACATCCGCATTGATGACAACCCGCTGCTGACGGTGGCGGATATGAACGCCAAGTGCCGGCGGCTGGATAATCTGGGGCTGGTGGTCATCGACTATCTCCAGCTGATGACCTCCGCCGGCGGGAAGGGCTACTCCGGCGAAAACCGCCAGCAGGCGGTGTCGGATATCAGCCGTATGCTGAAGATCATGGCCAAAGAGCTGCAGGTGCCGGTGCTGTGCCTGAGCCAACTGAGCCGTGCCAACGAAAAGCGGGACGATAAGCGGCCCATGCTGTCCGACCTCCGCGAGTCCGGCGCTATCGAGCAGGACGCGGATATCGTGCTGTTTCTGTACCGCGACGACTACTACAACAGCGATTCGGAAAAGCGCAACGTGGCCGAGTGTATCGTGGCCAAGAACCGTCACGGTGAGACGGGCAAGGTGGAGCTGCGGTGGATGCCGGAGTACACCGCCTTCGGTACGCTGGAGAACCGCTATGACGATGAGGAGTGAGCCATGGACCTGACGCCGTGGATGGAGCGCTGGCATATGCTGCCCGGACAGGGCGGCATCGTGCTGTGCGGCGTGTCCGGCGGACGGGACTCCGTCTGTCTGTTGGACTATCTGCATAAGCTGGGACAGCAGCGGGGCTTTACCGCCGCGGCGGGACACCTGAACCATCTGATGCGCCCCACCGCCCAGCGGGACGAGGACTTCGTCCGGGTCTTCTGCGCCCAGCGTGACATCCCCTTCTACACAGAAAGCGCCGATGTGTACGGCCTGTGCGATGCGTGGGAGCTGACGGTGGAGGAGACAGGCCGCCGGGCGCGGTACGACTTCCTCCGGCGGACGGCGGCAGCCATCGGCGCGGAGAAGATCGCCACCGCCCACCATCGGGACGATCTGGCGGAGACGGTGCTTTTGCAGCTGCTGCGCGGCACCGGGCCGCAGGGACTGACCGGCATCCCGCCGGTGCGGGGCAACATCGTCCGGCCACTGCTGGACACGCCCCGCCGGGACATTGAGCGGTATATCGCGGAAAATGGGCTGGCCTACGTTACCGACGAGACAAACAGCGACCTGACCTACGCCCGGAACCGGCTGCGGCTGGAGATCTGGCCGGAGTTGGAGCGCATCAATCCCTCCGCGTCGGCGCATATCGCGCGGACGGCGGACATCTTGCGGCGTGAGAGCGCCTATCTGGATGAACGGGCGGCGGGATACCTGCCGGAGACGGGTACCGCCGTGTCCTGCGAGGTGCTGCTGACAGCGCCGGAGGCGCTGCGCCCCCGACTGCTGCGGCTGCTGCTGGATCGGCTGGGGACAGGCAAAAAGGATGTGACCGCCGGGCATCTGGCGGCGCTGGAGCAGTTGGCGGCCGGAGAGGGTACGCTGGCGCTGCCCGGCGGCGCTGCGGCGGTATGCCGGAACGGCGTGCTGACGCTGGCGGCGGCGGAGACGCCGCCGGAGGAAACCGTGCTGCGGGAGGGGAAGAATTCCTTCGGTACGATGCGGCTTCTGGTGAGCCGGACGCCTGCGGCGGGCGCGTTGGCGCTGCGCTGCGGACGGGAACAGGTGCTGACTGCCCGGTGCTGGCGGCGGGACGACCGGCTGATGCTGCCGGGCAGCCGGGGAGAGCGGAGCGTTAAGCGCCTGCTCTCCGAGCGGGGGATCCCCCCCGAAAAACGGGAAACGCTCCCGGTGTTCTGCGTGGATGGCGTTCTCGCCGCCGTGTGGGGCGTGGGTGTGGACAGGAGATTTCTGCCGGAGGATTCCGGTCAGAGTATATATTACATTATAAGAGAAAATTACGGAGGATAGAGCGTATGGCAAAGAGTAATATGGATCAGGATATTTTGAAGATCCTGCTGTCCGAGGAGGAGATCAAGGCCCGTGTGCAGGAGCTGGGTGACCAGCTGTATGATGCGTTCCACGACAAGAACCCCCTGTTTGTGGGTGTTCTGAAGGGGTGCTTCATCTTCATGGCGGATCTGGTGCGTGCCGCACAGCTCAAGAGCGAGCTGGAGTTTATCGGTGTGTCCTCCTACCAAAACGGCACCAAGTCCTCCGGCGTGGTACAGATCACCCGCGACTTGCAGGAGGATATCAACGGGCGGGATGTCATCATCGTGGAGGACATTCTGGATTCCGGCAACACGCTGGAGTTTTTGAAGAAATACCTCATGGCCAAGGGTGCGGCATCCGTCACCATCGTCACCCTGCTGGATAAGCCCGCCCGCCGGGAGAAGGCCATCACGGCCGACTACGCCGGCTTCGTGGTGCCGGACGAGTTTGTGGTGGGGTACGGCCTGGACTATGCCCAGCAGTACCGCAATATGCCCTATATCGGCGTGCTGAAGCCGGAGGTATACAGCAAGTAAAAACACGCATGGCATATACGTTTTGTATATGCCACGCGGACGGGTAGGCAGAAAAATGGAGGAGGAGCCACATGAAAAACAGGGGCGGCAAGCGATTGGCACATAGGGATACAGACAGACGGCGGGAGAACCTGCCGGAGGCGGTGGAGAAGCCTGCGGAAACAGAGGAAGGCGGTGCCGGTTCGGAGATGAGCCGCGGCCGCCGGCTGTGGCACGACTACGGGTATCTGGTGGTCACACTGGCGGTGGTATTCGTGCTGTTCCGCGTGCTGCTGCAGCTTGCCTATGTGCCAAGCGGCTCCATGGAGACGACCATCCCCACCAAGTCCTTACTCGTCGGCTGGCGGCTGCCCTATGTGGTGTCCGATCCGCTGCCGGAGCGAGGGGACATTGTTACGTTCTGGAGCGAGGAGATGGACCGAGTGCTGGTAAAGCGCGTCATCGGTCTGCCGGGGGAGACAGTCTCCATCAAGGACGGCTTCGTCTATATCAACGGTGAGAAGCTGGATGAGGACTATCTGCCGGTCAGCGGGATCACCCAGAGCGAGAAGACGACCTTTGAGGTGCCGGCGGGACACATCTTTGCGATGGGCGACAACCGCACCGGCTCGCTGGACAGTCGATATTGGAACGATCCGTATATACCGCTGAACCAGTTACAGGGCCGTATGCTGCTGGCGATCTCCATCGGCCCGAAGCAGAGCTGGCAGGGCATCCATTGGATCGCATAAGGGGGAGAAGCTTTGGAGAGAAGAAGATTTGGCGTCACGGGGCTGCTGCTGGTGGTCCTCGTGGTGATTTTTGTGGGGTACCTGTCCGGCAATATGCGGCGCTCCGGCGATATCCCGTACAGCCAGATGCGCGCCATGTTCACAGAGGAGAAGGTGCAGTCCTTCATTGTCAACGGCGAGCGGCTGACGGCCAGCCTGCGGGACGGCACCACCGCTGCCTGCGAGCTGTATAGCTTTGAGGCATTTTACGACGACCTGAACGAGTTGGTGGTGCAGCAGAACAAGGCGGGCATCATCGAGGCCTACGACTACTACGCCGACCACTCCACCAACTGGGTGCAGGTGCTGCTGCCCTATGTGCTGGGGGTGCTGGGCTTTATCCTGCTGCTGAACCTGATGGGCCGGATGTCCGCCGGCGGCGGGGCGGCCAACGATAAGATGGCGCGCTTCGGCGAGGCGCGGACCCAGAGCCTGCCCACGGGCAGCAAAAAGGTCACGTTCAAGGACGTGGCGGGCGCCGATGAGGAGAAGGAGGAGCTGGAGGAGATCGTCCAGTTCCTGCGGGACCCGGAGAAGTATACGGCGCTGGGCGCGCACATCCCCAAGGGCGTGCTGCTGGTCGGCCCTCCGGGTACCGGTAAGACGCTGCTGGCCAAGGCCGTGGCGGGGGAGGCGGACGTGGCGTATCTGTCCATCTCCGGCTCCGATTTTGTGGAGATGTATGTGGGCGTGGGCGCCAGCCGCGTCCGCGACCTGTTTGAGCAGGCCAAGAAGCAGGCACCTGCCATCGTGTTTATCGATGAGATCGACGCGGTGGGACGCCAGCGCGGCAGCGGTCTGGGCGGCGGCCACGACGAGCGGGAGCAGACGCTGAACCAGCTGCTGGTGGAGATGGACGGCTTCGCCGTCAACGAGGGCGTTGTGGTGCTGGCCGCCACAAACCGCGTGGATATCCTCGACCCCGCGCTGCTGCGTCCGGGACGGTTCGACCGGCAGGTGTATGTGGGCCTGCCCGACATCAAGGGCCGGGAGGAGATCCTGAAGATCCACGCCAAGGGCAAGCCGCTGGCGGAGGATGTGGAGCTGGGTCAGGTGGCCCGCAGCACCGCGGGCTTTACCGGCGCCGATCTGGAGAACCTGCTGAACGAGGCGGCGCTGCTGGCGGGACGGCGGGATCAGAAGTTCATCACCGAGGATGTGATCCACGAGGCGGTCATCAAGGTCATCGCCGGGCCGGAGAAGCGCAGCCGCGTGATCCCGGAGATCGAGCGGAAGCTGACGGCCTATCACGAGGCGGGTCACGCCGTGGTCATCCACGCGCTGCCCGACCACGACCCGGTGCATCAGATCACCATCGTACCCCGCGGACAGGCCGGCGGTATGACCATTTTCCTGCCGGAGGAGGATCGCTCCTACCGCTCTAAGGCGTATATGACGGAACAGATCGTGTCCCTGCTGGGCGGCCGCGCCGCCGAGGAGATGATGCTGGGTGACATCTCCACCGGCGCCTCCAGCGATATCCAGCGCGCCACCGCCATCGCACGGAAGATGGTGGGTACCTACGGTATGTCGGATAAGCTGGGCAACGTGGCGTTCGACGCCGGTACGGACGAGGTGTTCATCGGCAAATCCATGGGACATACCCGCCCCTACTCGGAGAAGACGGCGGCGGAGATGGACGAGGAGATCCGTGCCATGATCGACAGTGCCTACGACCGGTGCAGGGAGATCCTGACGGCGTACCGACCCCAACTGGTGGCCGTGGCGGAGTATCTGCTGGTGCATGAGACCATGGACGCAGAGACATTTGAGGCGTGCTTTGCGGACACTGTCGCAAAAGACGGCGAATAAAAGAGTAAACGAGGCCCTGCGGCTTTACCGCAGGGCCTCGTTTTCGTACTATATGGCAAAGAAGTTGTAAAGAACCAAAAAAGAGCTGCGTAGCTTGGGCAAAATGACGAAACAAATGTCCACCATGAGAGGACATTTGTCGAGATAGACGGCGGTAAATTTACGGAACATGTGTGTGACAGGGAGACAAAACCAACAGAAAAGCGGGAGAAGTACGACCTTCCGTGTGGAAAACGGCACGATTTTTCGGAGCAAATCACAATTGTAATTGAAAGGGAGTTTCGATAAAATGTGGACATTCTATGAGGCGCCCATTTGGGAGGGGACCTCGGAGAAAGCTTAGGAGGAAAAAGAAATGAAGAAGTTATTTGCAATGCTTCTGGCGCTGGTCATGGCGCTGACTCTGGTCGCCTGCGGTGAGCAGGGCGGTAACGACCCGCAGGGTGGTGCGACCGGCGATAAGGTCATCAAGATCGGCGTGTTTGAGCCGCAGTCCGGCGATAACGGCGCCGGCGGCAAGCAGGAGATCCTGGGTATGCAGTATGCCAACAAGATGTTCCCCACCGTCACCGTGGGCGGCGAGGAGTATCAGGTCGAGCTGGTGTATGCCGACAACGCATCGTCCAACGATAAGGCGCCCACCGCCGCACAGACCCTGATCTCTCAGGGTGTGTCCGTGGTGCTTGGCTCCTACGGCTCCGGCGTGTCCATCGCTGCCGGTGATACCTTCTCCGCCGCGCAGGTGCCGGCCATCGGCGTGACCTGCACCAACCCGCAGGTGACCTCCGACTGCGATGCGTATTTCCGCATCTGCTTCCTGGATCCGTTCCAGGGTACGGTTCTGGCCAACTACGCCAAGAACGAGCTGAAGGCTACCAAGGCGTACTGCCTGGCCAAGCAGGGCGACGACTACTCCGGCGGCCTGGCCAACTACTTCATCAAGGCCTTCGGCCAGGAGAACTGCGTCTATGAGCAGTTCCCCGAGGGCACGTCCGACTTCTCCACCTACATCACCAACGCCCAGCAGCAGGGCTGCGACGTGTTCTTCTCCCCTGTGTCTCTGGAGGCCGCGGCACAGATCATCGCCAAGGCGGAGACCCAGAATCTGGGTATGCCCATTCTGGCCGGTGATACATGGGACTCCAACGTGGTGCTGGAGGCTGCCAAGGGTACCAAGCTGGATATCTGTGTTACCACCTTCTATCAGGAGGGCGTGAACGCGGACTTCGACGCGGCCATCAAGGCGTGGATCGACAGTGACGCCACCGCCAAGACCAACAACGGCGGCGACAACAAGCTGTCCGCCGTGACCGTCATGGGGTATGCGGCCGACTGCGTGGCGCTGGAGGACAGCAAGGCTGCCGACTCCGGCGACCCCGCTGCGGTTTTGGCCGCCCTGCCCAACGTGACCTGCGAGGTCATCACCGGCAGCATCTCCTTCAATGACATTGGCGACGCCAACCGTGACAGCGCCGTGGTCAAGAAGTGCAATACCGAGACGGCTGACTGGGACTTTGTCACCGTGGCAAAGGTGAGCTGAGGAACAGACGATTTCATGTAAGTGATACAGCGCAGGCTGGCGGGAGCGGCAGCTCCCGCCAGCCACTGCATATAGCCCCGGCGGCAGAGGCAAAAGCGTCCCATGAGAAGCGGAACTCTTTTGCGGCGGCCGCCGGGAAGCAGTCGTCTGGAGAGGCGGAAAGAATGTAGATAGGGAGGGACCCTGTATGGAAATATTAAAAACCGCATTGCCGTATGTGATATCCGGCATATCGGTGGGTGGGCAATACGCGCTGATCGCCATCGGCTATACCATGGTGTACGGCATATTGCGGCTCATCAACTTTGCCCACGGCGATGTGTTCATGGTAGCGGGACTGATGATGGTCTACTTTACGACATGGATGCCGCTGTATCTGGCGATCCCGCTGATGATCGCGGCGACGGTGCTGCTGGGCTTTCTGATCGAGCGCGTGGCCTATAAGCCGCTGCGCACTGCGCCCCGTATGTCGGTGATGATCTCCGCCATCGGCGTCAGCTATTTTATTCAGAACATGGCGCTGTACATCACCGGCGGCCTGAATAAAAACTATCCCGCCATCCCGTGGATCTCCGACCCGGTGCGGTTGTTCGGTATGGAGACGTCCCGCGTGACAGTCATCACGCCGTTTCTGACCATTGCGCTGGTGATCGCGCTGGTGCTGCTCATCAACCACACCAAGATCGGCATGGCCATGCGGGCCGTGTCCGTGGACTTTGAAACGGCGCAGCTCATGGGCATCAAGATCAACAGCGTGATTTCCGCCACATTCATTATCGGCACGTTTCTGGCGGCCGTCGGCTCGGTGCTGTTTTTCACCAACTTCCCCGGCGTGGTGCCGACGTCCGGCGCGATGCCCGGCCTGAAGGCGTTCGTGGCGGCGGTGTTCGGCGGCATCGGCTCCGTACCCGGCGCGGTGGTGGGCGCATTCATCATCGGCATCTGCGAGTCCGTGATCAAGGGTCTGGACACCATCCTGATGGCCAACGGTGCCATTACCGAGCAGGTGGGCTTTGCCACCTTCTCGGATGCATTCACCTTTGTGCTGCTGATCGTCATTTTGGTATTCAAGCCCACCGGCCTGTTCGGTGAGAAGACCACCGACAAGGTGTAAAGGGGTGGGAATATGATGTTGGAAAAGAAAAAAGACGTCCGCAAGACGTTTATCTCGCTGGTGGCGGTGGCGCTGTTTCTGGCGCTGGTTCTGGTACTGGATCAGGTCATCAAGCCCAGCAATAAGATGTATATGCTGCTGACGGTGCTGCAAAAAGGCTCTGTGTACGCGCTGGCGGCGGTGTCCATGAACCTGCTGAACGGCTTTACCGGCCTGTTTTCGCTGGGCCACGCCGGGTTTATGGTGATCGGCGCGTATACATACGCCATTTTCTCCATCCCCGCCGCCTCCCGCGACACGGTGTATCAGTACTATGACGCGGCCATCCGCATCTCCTTCCCGGAGGTGCTGGGCAACGCTCTGGGCGGCTTCGGCACGGTGCTGGGCGTGATCCTCTGCGTGCTGCTGGCGGGACTGGTAGCGTCGCTGTTCGCCTATCTCATCGGCCTGCCGGTGCTGCGGCTGAAGAGCGACTATCTGGCCATTGCCACGCTGGGCTTTGCGGAGATCGTCCGCTCCATCCTTCAGTGGGGCAAGCTGGGGCCTGTGACAAACGGCTCCAATATGCTCAAGAGCTTTACCCGCATCAGCAACTTCAAGATCGGGACGTTCAGCCTGTCCACCTTCGTGCCGGTGCTGATCGCGGTGGTCTCCATCGGACTGATCGTGATGCTGGTAAACTCCACCTACGGCCGCGCCTTTAAGGCCATCCGCGACGACGAGGTGGCGGCGGAGGCCATGGGCATCAATCTGGCCAAGCACAAGATGATCTCCTTTGTGGTCAGCTCCTTCTTTGCCGGTGTGTCCGGTGCCACCATGGCCATGGTGCTGTCTATTGCGCAGGCCAACAACTACAAGGTGGCCATGACCTACGAGATC
>OJKP01001472.1_pt1 | contig 13454 bp, 8 predicted proteins | sample 1596521 | NCBI WGS metagenome assembly OJKP01 (sample SAMEA4350130, study PRJEB24818) | metagenome | biome: human; feature: gut; material: faeces | place: Denmark | collected 2013-09
TCATTATTATTTGTATGCGGCTCGCAAGCTGGGATTGGCAATGGGATTGAATGCCGTGGAGCATTATATGGGATTCTATGGTGGACAGAGTGAAGATGGTGTACATCGGGGAATGGATGGTTCCGAGGCTTTGTATGATTATATATGTTCTAAAATATTATATCCGAATCTGCTGGATGAGAGCAATTACATGCGGGAAGTGTTGTCTTTTCCCGGTAATGATGGGAAGGTACTTCAGGTGAATACCATCTTGAAATCGATCAAGGATTACGGGGAATTGACTTACAAGGAGGTTGTTTGGTACGCGGGAATGTTGACCGATTTGTTTCAGGAGAAGGAGGTATGTCCGGATCATTTCTTTTTGCAGGAGATGAAAAAGGCGATGAAGAGGATTGAGGATTTTAAGACGGATAAGCAGATTAAAATGGCAGAATCCGTTATTCGTGATTTGCGGAAAACATTGAATCAGGAGCCTGTCTTTTCGACCCAACTATACGTGAGTCCGGAGCGGTCGAAGCTGGAGTGGAAGGGAACATTGGGTGTTTGTGACCATATCGAGGAGTTCGAGGCTGATGTAGCTGAAATTTCGGATGATTTATTGAACCGGGCAAAGGAATTGGCTGCCAAAATACAATTGAGTCTGGCCATGTTCTCCGGGAAGATGGATCGTGCCCGGGTGATCTACGAGCAGGATTCCGGGGAGTTGGATGAGGATGAATTGTATCAATCCCGATATAACCGAAATATATTTTTTGAAGAAGTAATGGCTCCTTCGGCAATACTGGAGGTGGTTATTCTTTTGGATTTATCCGGTTCGATGTGTACGGGGGAGAAGATTCCCACGCAAATTGTGATCTCTTCCGCGTTGGCTTTGGCTTTCAACAAGTACCCGAACGCGGTGTATTATTCGATATACGGGCATCGCTGTGGGGATGAGGGCATCGAGATTATTCGTTTTCACGACCGGGGTGAAAAACTGCAACTGGGGAAATTGTTTTCTCAACAGGCGTTACATGCCAATGCCGACGGGTATGCCATGCTGTATTGTTTTGACAAGTTTAAGTCGGATGCCAAGAATAAATTGTTTTTCATGATTTCCGACGGGGCTCCTTCTGCCACGGGGTATGACGGGGAGGATGCCCGTGAACACGTGTGGGAAGTCGTGCGGGAAGGAAAGAAGAGGGGCATCGAGGTTTTGTCTGTGGGAATTGATAATTTTGAGCAGGCGGATATGTATGAAGAGTTTATTCCTTATTCCGGTCCGGAAATCACGACGAAGATCTCTCAATGGATACGTAAGAAGTTTATGTCGATAGCGGATGATCATTCATTTTAACGATAATAAAAAACAGCATCATTTTGATGCTGTTTTTTATTATCGTTAAAATCCTAATTTCTTGCGAATTGCTTTCGGAATAGCATCTTTGTGCACCATGATTGCCACGGTTTGCAAGCGGCAGAAGGGTTCGGACATATAAAGATAACCACCGAAGGAGTTACGGTCTTCTCCCCATGAGTTTTTGGTCTTATAGTAAATCGTACCGTTTTGATCCTTTAGCATGCCGGTGATGTGCATCAGGTGATCGTCTGTTGTCTGGCGGTTGTTAAAAGTGAATTGACGTTTGTTGTCATCCACTTTCATTTCCGGCACGGGAGATTCGAAGGACTGCATTTTACGTTCCCGATCTTTTGCGCTAAGGGTGGTCCACTTGTCGATCTCGGCATTGATCATCTCTTCCGGGTTGTTTGTCGGGAGAATGGCCAATCCGCTCGGGTGGCTGAAACCGTTGTGGCTTACGTCGCCATCCCAGCATACGGAGTATCCGTTTTTCAAGGCATTGTTCATAACCTCCATGAGTTCGTCAATCGGCAGGTTGTAGTAACGGGCGTGCATCCAGTTGTCGGGAATCGTGAGTTCCACTTCTTCGTAGAAAGGATACATCTGGTAAGAGGTCAATTCCACGTAATCACTCAAATTTAGATCCAGGGATGTCGCAAAACTTTGCGGGGTGTACTCTTTGCCCTCGTAAGTGAATGTTTGCGGGGTGTCACCCAGGTAAGCCTCGATGTATCTCATGAAACCTTTGGTCCACACAGGAGTAATTTGCCGGTTCGGGTTTTTGTTCACGGCGTCAAGGATTCCTTGCAAAGCAGCCACCATTTCTGCATGAATGTGAAAGTCCCGTCCGTATTGCAATCCGGTATATACTTCTTCCGGGACAATACCGTACTTTTTGATCATGTCTATTACGTCGTGAGCTTGTCCGCCTTCGCTGAAGTTTGTCTTCCCGTGGAATTGGACGTAACGTAATCCTTTCTCGAAGTATGCGTTTTTAGCCACGTAAAGTTCTGCCAGGTCATAGACTGGTTTGCCTTTGCGCAGTAATTCGGATTCCAGGAAGGAGAGGGTCGCGTAGTCCCAGCATGTTCCCACGCTTTGTTGATTCTTTACCGGGGTCGTTTTCAAGTCAACGATGGTTGTAAAGTTGTAGCCGGAACGAGGTCCGCCTTTTTGTGCAAACACGGTCGTGCTGATGGAAACAAGCAGGATGACCATGCATAAGAACGAATGTTTTATCATATTTGATTGATTTTGGTATTTTTACTTTGATGGCGAAGTTAATTAAAATTTTGCATACGCTAAAAATAATCTTTTAACTGCCAAACGAATGCTTTGTAGCGGATAATCTATATCTTTACCTTGTTTTTGTGGACGTGGAGATAAATATACTTAAATATAAATTACTTTATTCATGAAAAAGAGCGTTATATTACTTTTGAGTGTTACCGCGTTAGTAACGTCTTGTAAGGATGGTGCTAAGCAAGTGAACAATCCGTTGATGCAGAAGTTTGAAACCCCGTTTCAAACTCCTCCTTTTGATAAGATAAAACCGGCGGATTATAAGCCGGCTTTCGAGGAAGGCATGAAACAACACAAGGCAGAAATCGAGGCTATCGTGAATAATCCGGAAGAACCGACTTTCGAGAATACGATCGTAGCTCTTGATCGGGCCGGGGAGTTGCTGAATCAGACCTCATCGATATTCTTCAACCTGTATGAGGCGATGAAGAATGACGAAATGCAGCAGTTGGCCCTGGAAATCAGTCCTGCCGTAACAGCCCACGGGGATGAGATTAACATGAATCCTAAATTGTTTGCCCGGATCAAGGCTTTGTACGATAAGCGGGAGACTTTGGGATTGGATGCTCTGGCCTTGCGTACGTTGGAATTGTATTACAATGATTTCGTGCGTGGAGGTGCGAATCTGAATGATGCCGATAAGGCTAAGATGATGCAGATTAATGGTGAATTGGCTAAATTGAGTTTGCAGTACGGGGATAACCTGTTGAAAGAGACAAATGCTTTCCAGCTCGTGGTCGATAAGAAAGAAGACCTGTCCGGCCTGCCCGAAACGCTGATTGCCGCCGCTGCTGCTACGGCTAAAGAGGCCGGAATGGACGGGAAGTGGATTTTCACGTTGCATAACCCCAGTGTGATGCCTTTCCTGCAATATGCCGACAATCGTGCCTTGCGTGAGAAAATATATAATGCCTATGTCTGCCGCGGCAATAACAACAATGCAAACGACAACAAGGACGTGATCAAGAAGCTGGTTGCCGCCCGTTTGGAAAAAGCCAAATTGTTAGGCTATGAAGACTTTGCCGCATACGTGTTGGAAGAAAACATGGCGAAGAACGAAAAGAACGTCTACGATTTGTTGAACAAGATATGGACTCCCGCTCTTGTAAAAGCGAAGGAAGAGCTGGCGGATATCAACGCCGAGATCAAGAAAGAAGGCGGTAACTTCGAAGCTGAAGCGTGGGACTGGCGTTATTATTTCGAAAAAGCCAAGAAAGCGAAGTTTGACCTGGACGAAAACGAAGTCCGCCCGTATTTGGAGCTCAACAATGTCAGGGAAGGTGCTTTCTATGTGGCGAACAAACTCTACGGCATCACTTTTGCGCCGTTGCAGAACATGCCGCTGCCCGATCCGGATGCCCAGGTTTTCGAATGTAAGGACAAAGACGGCACATCCTTGGGTCTGCTCTATATGGACTTCTTTACCCGTCCGGGAAAGAGCGGCGGTGCTTGGTGCGGAGGTTATCGCGACCAGACGTATAAGGACGGCAAGCGCGTTGCTCCGATAGTGACGACCGTGTTCAACTTCAGCAAACCGGCAGACGGACAGCCTGCCTTGTTGAGCGCCGACGAGGCTGAAACCGTTTTCCACGAATTCGGACATGCCTTGAACGGGCTTTTTGCCGATGTCCATTATAATGGTGTGTCGGGCGTTCCCCGCGATTTCGTCGAGCTTCCTTCGCAGGTGATGGAGCATTGGGTGTTCGAACCGGAAGTCTTGAAGGTCTATGCCAAACATCATGAAACAGGCGAAGTGATCCCGCAGGCGATCGTCGATAAAATAGTGAAGAGCGGCAAGTACGGACAAGGCTTTGCAACAACCGAATATGTGGCTTCTTCTTTGCTGGACATGGACTATCATGTTTTGAAAGAGGTCCCGGCAGATTTGGATGTCGAAAAGTTTGAATCGGACGCCATGTACGGGCGAGGTTTGTTGAAACAGATCGCTCCTCGTTATTGGGGCACATATTTCGGGCATACGATGGAAGGCGGTTATACGGCCGGCTACTACAGCTACATTTGGGCGGAAGTGCTGGATTGCGATGCTTTTGAGGCGTTCAAAGAGACGGGCGACATCTTCAATCCCGAAGTGGCCGCCAAGTTCCGTACATACGTTTTGTCGCCGGGAGGCATTGACGAAGGCATGGTCATGTACAAAAACTTCCGTGGCAAGGAACCGAGTATCGACCCGCTATTGCAGAACCGTGGCTTAAAATAGGAATAAGGCTCTTTCTGAGGAAAAACGGCGGTAGCCCGAACTGTTCTGTTTCCGTGCTCCACGCGGGAATAAGGACGGTTTGGCATACCGCCGTTTTTTACAATATCCCCCCTTTAAAGGATAAATAGTCATAAGTTTTTGATATTCAGAGAATATGAAGAAATGGATGTTTGTTAAAAAATATTACCCTTATGGGTAATTTGGATTAAACGGGGTATAAAATCAAAATAGATGCGGTAGTAGTTTCGATTCAGACCAATGGCTTTTTTATAAATATGACAATAAGGGGGAAAAGATACAATATATTGCCTATTTTTGTGGCGATTATGTGGAGATAACGATTTATTTATATACATAAAACCAGGAAAAAGAATGAAGAGAACATTTATTGCTGCCGGTTTGGCCGTTATGTTGAGTGCATGCGTTTCGACCGACAAGAACGAAAAAACGACAGAGAACCCTTTTATGGCAGAGTTCACCACTCCGTTTGGCGTTCCTCCGTTCGAGAAGATTACGTTAGCCGACTACAAGCCTGCATTTTTGCAAGGCATGGAAGAACAGAAGCAGGAGATCGAGGCGATTGTGAAACAGCGTTCCGTGCCTGATTTCGAGAACACGATCGTCGCGCTCGACCAGAGCGGGAAGTTGCTGAAAAGAGTGAGTACCGTGTTTTATGGGCAGAACAGTGTCAACACGAATGACGAAATGCAGGCGCTCAGCCGCGAGCTCTCTCCGCTGCTTTCCAAACATAGTGACGATATCAGCCTGAACCCGGCTCTCTTTGCCCGTGTGAAGTCCGTCTATGACAACCAGGCCAAATTCAACCTGGACAAGGAGCAGAAGAAACTGCTGGAAGAAACCTATAAGGATTTTGTCCGTGGCGGAGCCAATCTGCCTGCCGACAAACAGGAGAAGCTGCGCGAGCTGAACAGCGGCATTTCCATGCTTCAGCTTACTTTCGGCCAGAACATGCTGAAGGAAACGAACGATTTCCGGTTGGTGATCGATAAGAAAGAAGACCTGTCCGGCCTGCCTGAGAGCTTGGTTGCGAATGCAGCCAAAGCGGCTGAAGCTGCCGGAATGGAAGGAAAATGGCTTTTCACGTTGCATAATCCGAGTGTGATGCCGTTCTTGCAATATGCGGATAACCGCGCTTTGCGTGAGAAAATCTTCAACGGTTATATCAACCGGGGTAATAACGGCAACGAGGCCGACAACAAGAAGGTGGTCCGCGACCTGGTCTCCCTGCGCCTCGAAAAAGCTAAACTGATGGGATACGACGATTATGCTTCTTTTGTCTTGGAAGATCGCATGGCGAAGTCTTCGGATAAAGTGTATGCTTTGCTGGATGAGGTCTGGACGCCTGCTCTTGCTAAAGCCAAAGAGGAACTGGCCGACATCAATGCCGAAATCAAGAAAGAGGGCGGCAATTTCGAAGCGGAAGGTTGGGACTGGCGTTATTATTTCGAAAAGGCCAAGAAAGCGAAGTTTGACCTGGACGAGAACCAAGTACGGCCTTACCTGAAATTGGACAACGTTCGCGACGGCGCTTTCTATGTTGCGGGCAAATTGTATGGCATCACTTTTACACCGGTCCGGAATATCCCGTTGCCCCATCCCGAAGCGCAGGCCTTCGAATGCAAGGATAAAGACGGTACGCATTTGGGAATCATCTATTTCGACTTCTTCCCGCGTGCAAGCAAAAGAGGAGGAGCTTGGTGCGGGACCTATCGTTCGCAGACCTATAAGGATGGCAAGCGGTTGGCCCCGGTTGTCACGATCGTGTGCAACTTCTCCCAACCGGCTGAAGGACAACCGGCTCTGTTGAGTGCCGACGAAGCGAGCACGTTGTTCCATGAATTCGGTCATGGGCTGCATAATCTTTTCAAAGATGTTCATTATTACGGAGTGTCGGGCGTTCCCCGCGATTTCGTCGAGCTGCCGTCCCAGATTATGGAACATTGGGTGTTCGAGCCGGAAGTGCTGAAAGTATATGCCAAACATTACCAGACGGGCGAAATCATTCCGGCGGGCCTGATCGAGAAACTGGACAAGAGTGGCAAATACGGACAAGGTTTCGCGACGACCGAATATCTGGCCGCTTCCTTGCTCGATATGGATTTTCATGTCCTGAAAGAAGTTCCGGAAGATATGGATGTCATGATGTTCGAAAAGACGGTCTTGGATGGCCGGGGCTTGTTGAAACAGATTCCTCCCCGCTACCGGACAACCTATTTCAACCACACGATGGGAGGCGGTTATACTGCCGGCTACTACAGCTATATCTGGGCGGAAGTGCTGGATGCCGATGCTTATGAGGCGTTTAAGGAAACCGGCGATATCTTCAATCCTGACATGGCCGCCAAATTCCGTACGTATGTCCTGACACCGGGCGGAATCGACGATGCGATGGATATGTACAAGAACTTCCGCGGCAAAGAACCGGGCACGGGGCCTTTATTGAAGAACAGAGGCCTTAAATAATTTCATGGCCGGATATCGGAAGATGGCCAAAGAAAACATAGGCGGATAAAAAAGTAAAAGGGAGCATCAAAAATCAGATGCCCCCTTTTACTTTTTTTATTTGATCCGGATTTTATTTTATCGTTACAGTCAGCGGTTCTTTCAGGTTCTGAGCGAACTTCTGTACATATTCGAACCATTTGCCGGAGTTTTCAAATCCCCATTTGCTCCAGCCGGCGCCACTGTAGTACGTATAGCTGCTACCGGGATTGTAGGTGCTGTAAGCCAAAACATGGCCGTCTGCGCCGCGTTCAGCCTTTTCTTTGTCGGAAAAGGTGACGGCTTTGGCTTCGTTGACCTTTTCCGGGAATACGGCTGCTACATAGATTTGTCCGTTTACGGGATCTGCCGGGTCGGCATAGGCGATGTAACCTTTTGCGGCATCGGCCTGATAGTCTTCGCTCGGCTCGTGCAAAACGATACCGGTCACAACCGGAGTCGCTTCGGCCAGGTTATCGTAGGTGATTGTGTATTTATTCATCTGCGAACCGGCGTCGAGAGAGATCACGCGGGTTTCGATTACATTATTGTTCCCTTTCACGGTCAGAGGATTGTAAACCAGCTTGACTGTGAAGCGCAACGGGCCGTTGTCCAGTATCTGGAAGTCTTTGTAGCAATACGGATAAACGATAGAGTCGTTTGCCAACAGGGCGGAAGTACCGGCGCCTAACGTCGGGCCGACCTTGTAGTAGTCCAAGCCGTTGCCATGATCGATATGGTAGGAAACAGATTCGGCCAACTTTTGCGCTGCTTTCGGATCAGTCTTGCGCAGTTCAGCGATTTTAGCTCTTGTTTCCGGGTCCAGTTCGGTTTTGTAACGCATGTCGACGATCGGTTCGGATACGCATTTTACCCAAATGTCGCAACCATAGGCTTTCTCGCCACTGGCCTGCAAAGCCGGGCCGTAGGTGCGGAAGGCGATACGGTCGTTTTCCCAGGCAACATCGTCCACACGTTCGGGATATTGTTTGCCGCAGGCAATCGTTTTAAACTCTTCGGGGGTTCCGGGCGTGAGCTTGTAGGTTACGTTTTCGCCGGCTTTGACGGAAACCGGGAAAATGATCTTGTTGTCATACGTTACCTGGTAGGGAACTTGCGAGCCGGTGTTGTCTGAAATGATGAATGTCTTGCCCTTCAGTTTGACAACGGCGTCCGAAGAGATTTCGGTGATTTCGTTCGTGCGGTCCGTGGCAGACGGGTTGCTGATGGTTATCTCAACCTCTTTCTCCTGCGTGCACGCAAACGCGGAGGCTGCTAACAATAAGCTGAAAATCTTTTTCATAAATTTGTTATGTGTTTAATTTTAATGTGTTCGTTGATGCCGGTTTTCAAAACCCGGTTGTAAAAGTAGGGAATATTCATTAAGTTTTCAAAAGTAACTCCTTTTTTATTTCTTTTGCGGGTGACGGACGATCTCGAACGGTACTCGTACGGAAACGCCGCGTTTCATCAGTTCCGACAGGTTCGGGTACATACGCTTCTTGAATGATTCCCAATCGCGATGTTCCATCTGCGTCCATCCGGCTTCGGCAAGTGCCAGGCCGCGAGGATACGTCATGTAGGTGACACGGTTGATGTCCGGCATTGCTTCTGCCCACAATGTCCCGTTGACACCTGCGATATGAGCTTGCCGGTCGGCCGGCAGACCGTAGCCCGGATCGAACTGGTAGGTGGTTTCCAGCGTGGTGACCGGCATCCCCCAGTTGTTGAACTCCGGAAAATCGTTCTTATATTGCGGATAATCGAGATATGTGTATTCTCCCGGTGCCATAATCAGCGTGTTTCCGTGGCGGGCGGTCAGTTCCGTGCATAACGGTGTCAGGCCGTAACGCCAGGTTATCAGGACTGCGTCTTTCGGATAGTCGAACAGGTATTCGTGTGCCGGCATGCGGATATTGTCCAGCTCACACCATAGCATCGGTTTTTTTCCGTTTTCGCGTACGACAGGCAGAATTTTGCCGAAGAAATAGTTCATCAATTCGGTCGGTTTCGTATAGCCCAACTGTTTCATAAGTGACCGGCAGTGTTCGCATTTACCCCAGTTCGCGTCGATGATTGCTTCATCTCCTCCTAAATGGATATAGGGGGCGGGGAAGACGGAGGCTACTTCTGTCAGGATATCCTTATATAAGGAATAGACTTTGTCGTTATTGGCACAAAGCATGAGGTTGACGGTTTCGCCGACAATTTTGGGAATGGTGTCGGTGTGGCTGCAACCCAATTCGGGATAAGCGGCGAGTACGGCTACCGTATGTCCGGGGATATCCAGCTCCGGAATGATCCGGACATTCCGTTCGGCTGCATAATGCACCAGGTCCTTTAATTCTTCCTGCGTATAAAATTCACCTTTTTCGGTCAGCCGGGGGTGTTTTTTTATTTCGATGCGCCAGCCCTGGTCGTCTGTCAGGTGTAGCTGCAATACATTATATTTATATCGTACCATCTGGTCGATATAAAACTTCACATCTTCGGCCGGCAGGAAATGGCGTGCCGGATCCAACATCAATGAACGGTAGCCGAAGCGGGGTTGATCGTCGATTTCGACCGGAGCGATCTTTCCCGACAAAGTCCGGCATGCATCTCCCAGCAGAATCTGGTCCAAGGTCATAAGCCCGTACAGGATGGCGCCCTGTGTCGCCCCTTTTATGCTGACGGTCCTTTCGGATACGGATAGCAGGTAATGTTCGTCTCCTTCGACCGAAGGGTCCAGCATGAGGCGAATGACGGAATTGCCGGATCCGGAAGAAGAGGATAGGCCAGGCGTTTTTCCTGTTCTTTCATGCACGATTTTTTTTAACTCTGCAATGCAAAAGGCGTCTTCCGGCAGATTCGTTTGTATGACTGTCTTGTCGCTTATGACGAAATCTTTCTTACTGTCGGTTTGTTTGACCTGGTTCGGCATGGGAAGCAGGGCCGACATGTTGTTCTGTGCCGACAGGCATCCGGCAAGCAGCAACATGCATGTGATGAATTTGTACTTTTTCATGGATTTAAATTTGACATTTTATATCGCAAAAATAGAAAATAAAGGAAGACGCAATCTCCGGTTTTTGTAAAAAAGTGGAATTAATTGGTCTATTTGACATATTCTTGGATGTCAAAGGATAATGTCCCGGAAATATTTCTATCTTAGAGGCATAATCATTAAATCGAAAGATCATGGGAACAAAGAAGAATTTTGTGCTTGACACGAATGTCATACTGCACGATTACAAATGTATTGAGAACTTTCAAGAGAATGATATTTATCTCCCGATCGTCGTGTTGGAAGAGTTGGATAAGTTTAAGAAAGGGAGCGACCAGATTAACTACAACGCCCGCGAGTTTGTACGCGAGTTGGATACGTTGACCAGCAACGATCTCTTTCTAAAAGGAGCCTCGCTCGGACCGGGCAAAGGCACTTTGTATGTGGTGACCGGTGACAAATATCAGGAAAAGATTTACCAGTCATTCCCTGAAAAGACCGCAGACCATCGTATTTTGTCATGTACGTGGTCAGTTGCCGAGGCGGAAAAAAACCGGAATGTGAAAACCATTCTGGTGACGAAAGACGTGAACCTGCGTATGAAAGCGCGCTCATTGGGTATCGAAGCGGAAGATTATATAACCGACAAGGTTACGAATGTCGATATCTTTGAACGTGCACAAGATACTTACGAAAACATAGATCCGGATTTGATTGACAAGATGTATGCTTCGCCTGACGGTATCGATGCCGACCTGTTCGACATAAAGTCGAAACTGGAACCTAACGAATGTTTCATCTTAAAGAGCGTGCGCAATTCTGTCTTGGCCCGTTATAACCCCTTTACCAATAAGTTCAAGAAAGTGGAAAAAGGCAGTAATTATGGCATTCAGCCCCGCAATGCGGAACAGAGTTTTGCTTTCGAAGTGCTGAACGATCCGGATGTGAAACTGATCGGGCTGACAGGAAAGGCCGGAACCGGTAAAACCTTGCTGGCTTTGGCTTCGGCTTTGAAACAGGCGAATGTTTACAAGCAGATTCTGCTGGCACGTCCTATCGTCGCTTTGGCAAATAAGGACTTGGGATTCCTGCCCGGCGATGAGAAGCAGAAGGTGGCTCCTTATATGCAACCTTTGTTCGATAACCTGAACGTGATAAAGGGGCAGTTTACGCCCGGTGGCTCGGATGCCCGTAAGATAGATGATTTGCAAAAGAACGGGCAACTTGTGATCGAGGCGTTGGCCTTCATCCGCGGGCGAAGCCTTTCGGAAACGTTCTGTATCATCGATGAGGCGCAGAATCTGACTCCGCACGAGATTAAAACGATTATTACCCGTGCGGGCGAAGGAACGAAAATGGTGTTTACCGGAGATATCCAGCAGATCGACTCTCCTTATCTGGATGCACAGAGCAATGGCCTCGCCTATATGGTGGATAAAATGAGAGGGCAAGAGTTGTTTGCCCACATCAACCTGATCAAAGGCGAACGTAGCCAATTGTCCGAATTAGCCTCCGATCTACTCTGATAAATGACAATGGCGGTGTTTTTTTGACACACCGCCATTTTTTTTGAACAAATCTCCCTCCACAACAATTATATGTATACATAAATGTTTTAAAATCATGGAAAAGTCTTTTGAAAAAGGAATCGTATTGGATTTGAAGTCCCTGATCGAATATTCGGAGGGAGGAGTCATTAGTAAACAACTGATTAAAAGCACAGCCGGAAATATCACTTTGTTCTCTTTCGATAAAGGAGAGGGATTGAGTGAACATACAGCCCCGTTTGATGCGTTGGTCCAGATTTTGGAAGGAACGGCTGAAATTACGGTGAACGGAAATAAATTTACCGTTGGAACAGGAGAAAGCATAGTCTTTCCTGTCAATGCGCCTCATGCAGTGTTTGCCGTAGAACGGTTCAAGATGCTGCTGACGATGATAAAAGGATAAAAACGAATATGTCCGTGTTTTTTGTTACTTTTGTAGACCGATAAAGCTGAGGCAAATAATTATCGGAGGTGAATGAACAATAAAACATAAATGACAAATGAAGTATATTGGAGCACATGTGTCGGCATCCGGTGGAGTTGAAAATGCTCCGGTGAATGCGCATGCAATAGGGGCGAAGGCTTTTGCCCTGTTTACCCGTAATCAGCGTCAATGGAAATCTTCTCCGCTGACAAAAAAGAGCATTTCCCTCTTCAAAGAACGTTGTGAAGAATTCGGTTATGCGGCAGAACATATTCTTCCGCACGACAGCTACCTGATCAATCTGGGACACCCGGAAGCGGAGGGTTTGCAGAAATCACGGGATGCTTTCCTGGATGAGATGCAACGTTGTGAACAATTGGGATTGGATCGTTTGAATTTCCATCCCGGAAGCCATCTGAACCAGATGGATGTGGAGGACTGTCTGACGCGTATAGCCGATTCGATCAATTGGGCGCTGGACCGGACTTCGGGGGTTTGTGCCGTACTGGAAAATACGGCCGGACAGGGAACCAACTTGGGATATACCTTCGAGCAACTTGCTTACATTATAAATAAGGTGGAAGATAAATCACGTGTCGGAGTTTGTATAGATACGGCCCATACGTTGGCTGCAGGCTATGACATCAAGACAGTCGATGGTTTTACGGAAACATTCCGCCACTTTGACGAAGTAATCGGTTTCTCTTATCTGCGTGGCATGCATATAAACGATTCCAAGAAAGAGCTGGCTACCCGTGTGGACCGCCATGACAGTATTGGGAAAGGAGTGATGGGGCTGACTACATTTAAGATGCTGATGGATGATCCCCGATTTGATGATATTCCTCTGATTCTGGAAACGCCGGATGAGTCTGTTTGGGCTGAAGAAATTGAATATCTGTATTCTATATAAAAGCGAAAGGAGCGGCCTTCACAAGTCACTCCTTTCTATTATTTAACCAAAACCTTAACTATGAAAGCCCAAATGTACAATGATTTTTCTAAACAAGCAAAAGTTGGAGCAATAATTTCTGCTTTTGCGAATAAATAACAAATTAATACATAATATTATGTTTATATTAATGCCTGTCATCTTTATTTTAGGGATTCTTGCAATTGCATTGGAAGATAAGATA
>OJKP01001476.1_pt1 | contig 13431 bp, 10 predicted proteins | sample 1596521 | NCBI WGS metagenome assembly OJKP01 (sample SAMEA4350130, study PRJEB24818) | metagenome | biome: human; feature: gut; material: faeces | place: Denmark | collected 2013-09
TAAATATGCAGTAACACCGAGCGAAAAGGCAACAATGTCAGAGACGTTGTCGGCATTGGTCGACGCTCGTCCTTATCTTCAACTCAAGGAGTGGAGTGCAGACTTTGTTGATGCGGATCCAGAACAAATTGGCCTGAAAGGCTCACCTACAAAGGTGAAAGGAATTGTGAATGTCGTATTCCAGGCAAAAGAAAGCAAGAAAATGGACGGCAAAGATCAAGGTGCGATAGAGGATCTTGTGAAAGAATTGATAGCTAATCATACTATTGGGTAGTATCAAAAAACATTTATCATTATGAAAGATAACAATAATCTTATAGTATATTGCGAGTTTGAGGACGGCAATATCTCTGACGTTAGCCTTGAATTGTTGACAAAAGGACGTTCTTTGGCGACCCAATTAGGTGTTAAGCTTGAGGCTGTGGTTCTTGGCGACAAACTTGAAGGGGTTGAGAAACAAATTTTCCCATATGGCGTTGACCGTGTATATAAATTTGAAGACAAAAAGTTGTATCCTTACACATCGTTGCCACATGCCTCGGCATTGATCAACTTGTTTAAGGAAATAAAACCACAAGTTTGTCTGATGGGAGCATCGTCGATAGGTCGCGATCTTGGTCCGCGCGTGTCGTCATGTCTGCATAGCGGTTTGACTGCCGACTGTACATCGCTTGAAATCGGCGATCATACAGATCCGAAGACAAAAACTGAATATAAGAATTTGCTTTATCAGATTCGCCCGGCTTTTGGCGGCAATATTGTTGCCACAATTGTCAACCCGGAATGCCGCCCACAAATGGCTACCGTGCGTGAGGGCGTTATGAAAAAAGAAATCTTTGACGCAAATTATCAAGGAGAAGTTGTAAATCTGAATCCGGCAGATTATATCCCGGCTTCAGACTATGTGGTTTCAATCATCGACCGCCATATAGCAAAGTCGAAAATCAACATCAAGAACTCGCCAATTATTGTGGCTGGTGGCTATGGTGTTGGCAGCAAGGAGAATTTCAACCTTCTCCATCAGTTGGCAGAGACTCTGGGCGGAGAAGTCGGAGCTTCGCGTGCAGCTGTCGACGCTGGTTTTACAGAGCATGAGCGTCAGATTGGTCAAACCGGTGTGACCGTTCATCCGAAACTGTATATCGCATGTGGTATTTCTGGACAAATCCAGCACATCGCGGGTATGCAGGACAGTTCTATTATTATCTCAATCAACAATGATCCGGACGCTCCGATAAATGCGATTGCAGACTATGTGATTACAGGCGATTTGGAAGAGGTGATTCCAGCCTTGATTAAGTATTACAAAAAAAACTCTAAGTAACTATGTCTAATTTCTATAATGATAATCCTGATTTGAAGCATCACCTGAGTCATCCTTTGATGCGCAAAATCGTGGAAATGAAAGAGCGTAACTTCTCGGACGCTGAAAAATTTGACTATGCACCTCTTGACTATGAGGATGCAATGGACTCATACGAAAAAGTGCTTGAGATAGCGGGTGAGATTTCAGGAGAGATTGTTGCTCAAAATGCAGAAGACGTAGATCATGAAGGACCTCATGTGGTTGACGGTCACGTTGTTTATGCGAAGGGCACTCAGAAAAATCTTGACGCATTGGTGAAAGCCGGTCTTATGGGCATTTCCCTGCCTCGCCGATACAATGGCTTGAATTTCTCGTTGGTGCCATATATTATGGCTGCCGATATGGTGAGCCGTGCAGACGCAGGCTTTGTGAATATCTGGGGACTTCAGGACTGTGCAGAGACCATTTATGAGTTTGCAGACGAAGACCAGCGTCAGCGTTTCTTGCCGAGAGTATGCGCCGGAGAAACAATGGCAATGGATTTGACTGAACCAGATGCAGGTAGCGACTTGCAGGCTGTAATGCTTAAGGCCACATACAATGAGGCTGACGGCACATGGCGCTTGAACGGCGTGAAGCGTTTCATCACGAATGGTGATGGACATATTGCATTGGTGCTTGCCCGTTCGGAAGAGGGAAGCCATGACGGAAGAGGTCTGTCAATGTTTATATATGACCGCAACGACGGCGGTGTGACAGTGCGCCGTATCGAGAACAAAATGGGTATCAAAGGCTCTCCGACATGTGAATTGGTGTTTAAGAATGCCAAAGCAGAACTTTGTGGAGCACGTCGCATGGGCTTGATTAAATATGTGATGGCTTTGATGAATGGCGCCCGCTTGGGTATCGCCGCGCAGTCGGTTGGTGTTAGCGAGGCTGCATATCGTGAAGCATTGTCGTATGCCCACGACCGTAAGCAATTCGGCAAACCTATCATTGAATTCCCGGCTGTGTTTGAGATGATTTCATTGATGAAGGCAAAATTGGACGCATCAAGAAGCCTTTTGTATGAAACAACACGTTTCGTTGATTTATACAAAATCTACGAAGACATAGCACGCGAACGCAGCCTGACACCGGAAGAGCGTCAGGAGATGAAGAAATATCAGCGTTTGGCAGATGCGTTCACTCCGATGGCGAAGGGTATGGGAAGCGAATTCTGCAACCAGAATGCATATGATGCTGTCCAGGTACATGGCGGTTCCGGCTTTATGAAAGATTATGCTTGCGAGCGAATATATCGTGACGCCCGTATTACTTCAATTTATGAGGGAACAACGCAGTTGCAAGTTGTCGCAGCAATTCGCCACGTCACCACAGGAACATATCTCAATCAAATCAACGCTTATGCAGCAGAAGAGTATGCTCCTGAAACATCTGAATTGAAAGAACGTCTCGTGAAGATGACAGCACTCTATGAAGAGGCTCTGAAGACAGTTGTTGACAACAAAAACACTGAGTATACAGATTTCCACGCTCGTCGTCTTGTAGAGATGGCTGGACATATCATTATGGGATACCTTCTGCTTGGTGACACAACAAGAAATGAAAAATTCTTGAAGTCTGCCAATGTTTATGTAAACTTTGGAGAGGCAGAGGTTGAGAAGCATCATAAATTTATAATGTCATTCAAACCAGATGGCTTGGAAAACTATAGATAGCCAATCATAAAGCACAAAATAAAAGCGTCGTCATTGCAAACAATGACGACGCTTTTATTTTAAAACTTTATCTTTACTCTATTTCAAAACCTTCGCTGTCGAATTCATCTTCATTGAATTCATCAGAACCATAAAAATCAGCATCGTAGTCGTCAGTGTTTTTTGCGGCAGTGGCTGCTGCTTTGTCTATTTCGGCATCAAAGGCGTCGATGTCTACGCTCTGCTTCGGAGCGTGCCCGATTTTACGGGTGCAGATTGGCTCGTCGATGTCTTTTGAGAAAATGCATTCTTTCAGCTCCATGAAGAACGCACGGTTTGTCAGATAGTCAAATACAAACATCAGTCTGTCGCCCTCGTCATCAATGAGTTCGGATATTTTGGTCTCATCCATAAGCCAAATGTCTTCATCGCTGTCTGCGCCCATGTCGGTTAGAGTCACTTCCTTTTCTTTGTTCCATTCTTCATCGCAGATGATGAACGAATCCATTTGGTCTTTTGTATATCCAGCTGCGTCAAGAATCACATTGCGAAGGCTTAAAAATGTGTCGTCGCTATCTATTTGGATTTCTAATTTGAAATCATCCACTTCGTCTGAAATGAGGTTGAATCTGTATATCATAATTGTGTTGTTTTCGTAATGCGAAGATAGTAATAATAGTCAAAAGAGGTGGCATAAAAGGACAAAAAAATGAGCGGCAGATATTTCTGTCGCTCATTCTATTTCATAGCGGATGTTATTTATTGGAAAAAGCATTCCAACCCTGTGCCTTTAACTGAATTTCGTTGTCGTCGCGGGTGGCAAGCACACATCCAAGTTCTGGCTTGGTCATGTGTCCAATAATTCTCACACCGCTCATTTCTGCAATCTTTTCGTGGTCGGTAAGCGGCACAGTGAACAGAAGCTCATAGTCCTCTCCGCCGTTGAGAGCGGCAGTCACTAAGTTCATATTCAACTCGGAAGCCATCACGGCAGTTTGGTAGTCAATAGGTATGCGCTCTTCGTAGATTCTGCATCCAACACCGCTTTGGTGGCAAATGTGGAGCAGCTCAGACGACAATCCGTCGGAAATGTCCATCATAGCAGTTGGTATGATTCCCGCTTTGTCCAGCGCTTCAATTATGTCTTTGCGAGCCTCTGGCTTTAGTTGGCGTTCGAGGATATATTCTTTGCCAGCGAATTTTGGCTGAAAATCTTTGATTCCTTCAGAAGCCACTCTTTCTCTCTCAAGCAGTTGCAAACCCATATATGCTGCGCCAAGATCGCCTGACACGCAAATCAAATCAGTATCTTTGGCTCCATTGCGATACACAATCTTTCCACTTTCGCCTTCTCCAATGCATGTGATGCTGATAAGCAGGCCTGTGGCTGATGCAGATGTGTCGCCGCCGATAAGGTCTACACCATAGACGTCACATGCCAGCTTTATTCCATCGTAAAGCTGTTGCAGGTGTTCGATTGTGAAACGCTTTGACACGCCTAACGAAACTGTTATTTGACGAGGCTTGCCATTCATTGCATATATGTCGGAGAAATTTACCACAGCGGCTTTATAGCCGAGGTGCTTTAACGGCACATATGTCAAATCGAAGTGAATGCCTTCAAGAAGCAGGTCGGTGGTGACAAGTGTTTCTTTGTCGCCATAATGAAGCACAGCGGCATCATCTCCGACACCTTTTACCGATGAGGGATTCTTCAGTTCTACGCCTTTGGTCAGATTCTCAATAAGTCCGAATTCGCCGAGCGTTGAAATTTCCGTATCAGCCATCCTAAGCTTTGAATTCGTTGATAAGACCCTTCATGATAGCCGTCATCTTTGGCTGCGCCTCTGCTGCGGCTTTTTGAACTTCTTCGTGAGAAACTTCAACAGGATCGTCCATGCCGCCAAGGTCGGTGATTACAGAGATGGCAAACACTTCCATTCCTCCATGTCGAGCAACGATTACCTCCGGAACTGTGCTCATTCCGACAGCGTCGCCGCCAATGGCTTTAAAATAGCGGTACTCTGCTGGTGTTTCGAATGTAGGACCTTGTGTGCCTACATATACACCTTGCTGCACCTTGATGCCGTTTTTCTTTGCAACATTGAGAGCATCAGCAATGAGGCGTTTAGAATATGGTTCGCCCATATCAGGGAAGCGCGGGCCGAGCTCGTTATAATTCTTACCGCGCAGAGGGTGTTCTGGGAAGAGGTTGATGTGGTCTGTGATGATCATAATGTCGCCGATTTGGAAATCAGGATTCATGCCACCAGCGGCATTTGAAACAAACAATGTGTTGACACCCAAGGCTTTCATAACTCTGACAGGGAACGTCACCTGCTGCATGCAATATCCTTCATAGAAATGGAAGCGTCCTTGCATAGCCATTACACGTTTGTTGCCGAGATTTCCGAAAATCAATTTTCCGCTGTGTCCCTCAACTGTTGAAACAGGGAAATTAGGTATGTCTTGATAGTTCAACTCATCGGTAATGTCAATATGGTTTACCAATTCTCCAAGACCAGTGCCAAGAATAATGGCTGTAGTAGGGATGTCGTTGACTTTTGCTTTGATAAAAGCAGCGGTCTCTTTTATTTTCTCTAACATATCCATAAAGGTTTAATGTGGTTAATAAATAATCTGTCTTGTTATTTTTTATGAGCGACAGCACTGCGCAACTCAATGTCGAAGTCTTCTTTTCCAGACTGTATGAACTCAACATTTACTGGTTGATAGAAGATATGTTGCTTCAATTCGGTCGGGAAATAAGGATTGTTGGCAATCCTTACTGCGTCTTTCTCTGTCGTCATAATGAATTTATAGCGTCCGTGAAGAGCTGAGAATGTCTTTTCGATGTCGCAGATGTCGTCACGGGAGAATACGTGGTGGTCGGGATATTGCATTATTTTGACCACAGCGTCGAATGACTTCAGAAATTTTATCAATGGTAGGGGATTCGCGATGCCGGTGATTGTAAGAATTGTGTCTTTTCCAGTAAGTACATCAAGTACGGGAATGTATCTTGAAGCATCCGGAAAAACAGGGGCCAGACTGCCATAGTTGAACTTGCTGAAGAAAAGTTTTTGGTATGGGAATAAGTCCAGATTTTTCTTAAACAGCAGCAAATCCAACGGAGTTATGCTGTCGGGGCATTTTGTCACAATGACAAAATCCGCTCTGTTGCGCACGGACTGGACGCTTTCTCTCAAGCGACCCAACGGAAGCAGCCGGTCGTTGTAGAACGGTCGGTTGTATTCCGTCAGTACAATAGACAGAGATGGCTTGACATACCGATGCTGGAACGCATCGTCGAGGAGAATCAAGTTGATTTCCGGGTGCTCTATCAGTAATTGTTTTATGCCGTTTACTCTCTTTTCGCATACGGCAACTTGTATGTCGTTGCGGAATTTCTGATAAATTTGGTATGGCTCGTCGCCAATGTCTGCAGGAGACGAGTGCTGAGAGGCAAGAACGAAGCCTGATGTTTGCCGCTTGTACCCACGGCTGACAACGCCAATCCTATATGAATTGCGCAAAAGGTTTATGATATATTCTGTATGCGGCGTTTTGCCAGTGCCTCCAACAGCGATGTTGCCAATTGAAATTACGGGAATGTCGAAACTTTCCGATTTGAGTGCATTCCAATCGAAAAGCTTGTTGCGCGCATATACCCCTGCACCATACAAATAGGACAGTGGGGTAAGAAACGCGTTTGCTAATTTATGTATGTCAATAGAAAAATTCATTAGTACAAACAAATATCTTCCATTCTACATTGTATACGGTCCTTATTGAGTATATCCTGAACCGTGAGTGCATATCTTAACAATTCCGGGTTGTAGGATTGCTGCATCCGTATTGTGGCAGATTTCTCAATAGTTGCATAAAGCAAGTTGATAAAGTCAGGTTTGAATTCAGGATATATCTTTAACTTGAAATCTCTTCCAAGCTTGGCTTTGTTTGCAACCCATTTTGTTGCATCCTCAATCCCTCCGAATTGGTCCACAAGGCCAATTTCCTTTGCAGATTCTCCGTCCCAGACACGGCCTTCTGCAATGGCTTTGATTTCATCTGTGGTCTTGTGTCTGCCTTTTGCGCAACGGGCCACAAACAGTTCGTAGCCACGGTTTACATTGCGCTGAATGGCATTGCGTTGAGTTGGGGTCAGCGGCTCAAATGCCGACAGATTGGAGTTTGGCGAGGTCGACACGAAATCAGCCGTAATGCCGAGTTTGTCATTGGCAAGACGTTTTACATTCGGGATCATTCCATAAATGCCGATAGAGCCGGTTATTGTTGTCTTTTCAGCAAAAATACGGTCTGCTCCCGCTGAGATGTAGTATCCTCCCGAGGCTGCATAATCACCCATTGACACGGCAAATGGCTTATTCTTGCTCTTGAAGAAATCAAGGGCTTCCCAAATTTGCTCAGATGCGAAAGCGCTTCCTCCAGGAGAGTTTACGCGTAAGACGAGTCCCTTTACAGACTTGTCGTTTGCCAATTTGATAATCTCAGGGACAATGTCCTTGGAGTTTATGCTGGAAGAGTTTCCGTCAACGTTGATTTCTCCTTCAGCATAAACGATGGCGATGTGTTCACCGCTGGAATTGTCTGTGATTACAGAATTCATAACGTCTGACGGACTGACAAAATTCAAATCGTCAGTTTCTGTGATGCCGACAAGTTTGCGCAGCTTGGATTCAACCTGGTGCTCATAGCAAAGTTCGTCGACAAATTTCTTTGAAACAGCAATTTTGGCATCTTGGAAAGCTCCAATACTGTCAGAGTATGCTTGAACATTGTCGGCGTTTAATTTTCTGGAAGAGGCAATGTCGGAGGTTATGTTTTTCCAAATGCTTCCAATGAAAGCCGATGTCTGTTGCTTGTTGGCTTCACTCATCTGCGTGAGCATAAACGGCTCGACGGCACTTTTGTAAGTGCCCACACGGATTATTTGCATCTCCACTCCAATTTTGTCGAGCAGACCTTTGTAAAAAAGGATGGAGCTGGTAAGTCCATGGATGTCGAGGGCTCCGGCTGGATTTAGAAATATTTTGTCGGCGACAGATGCAGCGTAATAGTCGCCTTGTGCAATGTCGTTTCCATAGGCGTAAATCCATTTGCCAGATTTTTTCTTGAATGAAATCAATGCATTGCGTATTGCGGTAGCAGAGGCTACTCCCATTCCTGCGCCATCGCAATTTATGTAGATTCCTTTAATGTTGCTGTCGGTGCTTGCGTGGTCAATTGCGCCAAGAATTTCATAGAGGTTGCTGGCGTTGCCGTCGTTGTTGACCAATTCTTGCAATGATTTGTTATAAGGTTTGTCTGTGATTGACCCCGACAAATCAATGCGTAGAATAGCATTGTCGCCGATTGTTGCAATTGGCGATATCGTAGACGAGGCAAGCGAGGAAATCATTGCTATGCCTGAAAAGAATATAAATATTCCTATGACAAAAAATGCTATCCATGTGCCCGTGAATGCACCTAAAAGAGATGATACGAATTTGTTCATAATATTCGCTGTTAGTCAAACTTCTTTCTTCTGAATATGAAATTCCTGCCGAGGTATTTTTCCCGCACAATAGGATTTTCGGCAAGTTCTTCCGATGTGCCTTGAAAGAGAATCTTTCCTTCAAACAGCAGATAAGCGCGGTCTGTGATGCTGAGCGTCTCAGGCGCATTGTGGTCTGTTATGAGGATTCCGATGTTTTTCTCCTTCAATTTGTATACGATGTACTGAATGTCCTCCACTGCAATTGGGTCGACACCAGCGAAAGGCTCGTCAAGCATGATAAACTTGGGGTTGATGGCAAGACATCGTGCTATTTCAGTTCGTCTGCGTTCTCCACCTGACAACTGGATTCCCAAGTTTTTACGCACTTTCTGCAGCCTGAACTCAGAAATCAGACTTTCCAGTTTCTCCGCTTGATATTCTTTCGTCGTGTCGGTCATTTCAAGGACAGCCCGTATGTTGTTCTCTACACTTAACTTGCGGAACACGGAGGCTTCCTGTGCCAAATAACCGATGCCATACTGCGCCCGTTTGTATACAGGAAATTTGGTAATGTCCACATCGTTAAGGAAAATCTTGCCTTCGTATGGGGTTATCAGTCCAGTTGTCATATAGAAAGTTGTTGTCTTTCCGGCTCCGTTAGGACCGAGCAGACCCACAATCTCTCCTTGTTTTACATTTATGGAAACGTGATTGACCACCGTGCGTTGGCGATATTTCTTGACCAGATTTTCCGTGCGTAGCATCATTGGACCATCGCAATGCGTAAGTTTCTCAACCATTTCGGCTTTTTCTTTTCCAACCGAATGGTTTTTAGCGGCAATGACTTTGCGTTCTATCGTATTTACAATATTTCGTATAGACATTGTGTCAATCCTCCTTATGCGCGTTTATGCGACCTTCGATGTATTCTTTAAGCAGTTTTATGGCTACAGTGTTGTTTCCGCCTTGAGGAATAATCAAATCTGCATATTTCTTTGCCGGTTCGATATATTTGTTGTGCATAGGCTTCAAAACGCGTTCGTATCGCTCCACAACAAGTTCTGGCGTACGCCCGCGCTCAATGCAGTCTCTGTTTATGACACGAATCAGACGGTCGTCGGCATCTGCGTCGACAAAAACCTTGATGTCCATCATATTGCGCAACCGCTCATCGCTGAACACAAGAATACCCTCTACTATGACAACATCGCGGGGCTGCATCGGGACTGTCTCTGGCTGTCGAGTGCATGTGAGATAAGAGTAGGTCGGGACTTCTATGTTTTTGCCGTTTTTTAAGTCTTCAAGTTGTGAAATCAATAGTTCCCAATCAAAAGCAGCCGGTTCGTCGAAGTTGATTTTTTGTCTTTCTTCAACAGGAATATGGCTGGAATCTTTATAATACGAATCTTGGGGAAGTACAGATACTTCACCTTGAGGGAGGGCTTCCACTATTTTTTTTACAACCGTGGTCTTACCAGAACCGGTGCCGCCGGCAATGCCAATTATAATCATACAACGTTGTTTTTTCAAATGCTTTTACAAATGTAATCAAAATTTGTTTTATGACGTAATTATTCACTGGAATATGTTGAAATAAGGCAAAAAAACAATCCGATACTGTCGCTGTTGCAACAATATCGGATTATTTGTATCGGATTGTGGTGTTGTTACTTAAGTAAGTCTATTGACCTGCGGAGGAATTTGTCAAGATCTTCTCCACGAAGCAGATTGTTGCCAAGAAGCGCAATGTCGATGATTTGGCGGATGGCAGGGACCGTGTCGGCATATGTCTTGATGTCGGCATTTTCTTCGTTGCGCAAAGATTCGGCTTTTGCCTCATGCTCTGCTGCCTGCTTCTTCTCGTCGTCAGAGGCATCTTTCTTTTCGCGGAGTGCCTGTGCCGCTTTGTTCTCGACGTCAATAGCCGTTTCAATTGGCGACACTTTTTCATTCAGCGATGCCTTGGCTTCATCAAGCAGCCGCTTGACAACAGGATGCTCGGTGTTGAGTACGAGATTGTATGAATCTGGCATTTCGCCATAGAAACTCATTCCTGGTTGCATTGCTGCCATTTCTTTCATTCGGCGCATATATTCGCTTTGTGTAATCTGCACTGGTTGCGACTCGCTGCCGAGCGACTCAAAAGAAACAAGAAACTCGGTCTTGTCGACATGCGGAATCTGGCAACGGAACAACTCAGAGAAGATGTTGCGTTCTGCAGGAGTCATAGCCGACACCTTGCGTTCCTCTTTTACAATCAGATTCTCAACAATGTCGCTGTCAACGCGTACAAAACGAGATTTCTCGAGTTTGTGTTCGAGCAGTCCGACAAAGTGATTCCCAAGTTGGTCGTTGATGAGCAGCACGTCGTAGCCCTTGTCTTTGGCGGCTTTGATGTAGCTGTATTGAGCAGTCTTGTCGGTTGCGTACAGATAGACGAGGTTGCCGTCTTTGTCGGTCTGGTTGGCGGCGATAAGCTCCTTGTATTCATCAAGTGTGAACTTCTTATCCTCGACATTGGCGAGAAGAGCGAATTTCATTGCTGCGTCGCAGAATTTCTCATCCGACAGCATACCGTATTCGATAAATATCTTGATGTCGTTCCATTTTGTTTCGTATTCGTTGCGGCGATTCTTGAAAATATTATCAAGCTGGGAGGCAACTTTTTTCGAAATATAGGATGAAATCTTCTTTACGTTGGAGTCGCTTTGCAGATATGAACGAGATACGTTCAGAGGAATGTCGGGCGAGTCAATGACACCGCGCATAATCATCATAAAGTCAGGTACAACGCCTTCAACAGAGTCTGTTACGAACACCTGGTTGCAATAGAGCTGGATGCGGTTTTTCTGCACATCCATCTCGTTTTTCAGTTTCGGGAAGTAGAGGATGCCAGTGAGTGTGAAGGGATAGTCTACATTGAGGTGTATCCAGAACAACGGGTCTTCTTCACCAGGATAAAGTTCGTGGTAAAACTTTATGTAGTCCTCGTCTTTTAATTCTGAAGGCTGGCGAGTCCAAGCCGGCTTGGTGTCGTTTATGACGTTGTCGTTATCGGTATCAGTCATCTTGCCGTCTTTCCATTCTTGTTTCTTGCCAAAAACAACAGGGATTGGCAAGAACTTGCAATATTTCTTGAGCAAAGACTCGATCTTGTCTTTTTCAAGGAACTCTTTGCATTCGTCGTCTATATAGAGAACAATGTCTGTGCCACGATTTTCCTTGTCGATTTCGTTCATCTCAAATTCAGGAGAACCGTCGCAGCTCCAGCAGATTGCTTTCGCATCGGCTTTATATGATTTTGTGCGGATTTCAACTTTTTTAGACACCATGAAGGCTGAATAAAATCCCAATCCGAAATGTCCGATTATTGCGTTTGCATCATCTTTGTATTTTTCGAGGAATTCTTCTGCTCCAGAAAATGCTATCTGGTTGATATATTTGTCAATATCGTCGGCGGTCATACCGATGCCTGAGTCGCTTACGGTCAGCGTTCCCTTGTCTTTGTCGAGAGAAACGCGGACATTTAAATCCCCAAGTTCTCCTTTAAACTCTCCGCAAGAAGAGAGTGTGCGCAGCTTCTGTGTGGCATCAATGGCGTTTGACACGATTTCGCGCAAGAAGATGTCGTGGTCGCTATATAGAAATTTTTTGATGACAGGAAAAATGTTTTCTGTCGTTACTCCAATTTTACCTTTCTGAATAGTCATAGTTGTTAGTTTTTATTTTCTGAAACCTTTAATTGCAAAAAAAATGCCATATCTGATGAGATATGACATTTTAGGCATATTGTCTGACTAAACGTCAGTCTTTGTCATCTGCGATGGTGCATGTGAGCCGTTCGTTGTCTTCGGTGTGGTCAACAATAATACTGTTGCCTTTCTCAACCTCCGCCCGTAGGATCATTTCCGCCAGGTCGTCCTCAAGATATTGTTGCACGGCGCGTTTCAATGGACGCGCTCCAAATTGTTTGTCGTATCCTTTTTCGACAAGGAAATTACGTGCGTTTTCGGTCACGTCAAGGGCATATCCCATTTCCTTGACCCTCTTGAAGAAGCCCCCCAATTCAATGTCGATAATCTTGTTCAGGGCTTGCTTGTCGAGCTCATTGAACATAACAATGTCATCGACACGGTTTAGAAATTCCGGAGAGAAAGTCTTATTCAAAGCCTTTTGGATAACACCATGGGCGAAATCTGTTGTACTGCCACCTGTGTTGAACCCGATGCCGTTGCCAAAGTCTTTTAACTGGCGTGTGCCGATGTTGGATGTCATTATTATGATGGTGTTCTTAAAGTCGACGGAGCGTCCGAGACTGTCGGTCAGACGGCCTTCGTCCATCACTTGCAGCAACATGTTGAACACGTCGGCATGGGCTTTTTCCAATTCGTCAAGCAGCACAACGGAATAGGGGTGGCGGCGCACCTTTTCTGTGAGTTGTCCGCCTTCTTCGTAACCGACATATCCGGGAGGCGCTCCCACCAAGCGCGACACGGAGAATTTCTCCATATATTCACTCATGTCGATTCGAACGAGAGAGTCTTTTGAGTCAAACAAGAATTCTGACAGTTTCTTCGCGAGATGGGTTTTGCCAACACCTGTCGGGCCAAGAAACATAAATGTGCCAATTGGGCGGTTGGGATCTTTCAGCCCGACGCGATTTCGCTGAATGGCTTTTACAATCTTGTCGATTGCCTCATCTTGTCCAACGATGCTGCTTTTCAATTCGTCGCCCATGTTCAGCAACCGCGAGCTCTCGGTCTGTGCGATTCGTTGCACTGGCACGCCGGTCATCATTGCCACGACCTCTGCAATTTTGTCTTCGTCCACAACTTCTCTGTGGTTTCTAAGGTCGGCTTCCCATTCTTCTTTTTTGTTGTCAAGTTCGGCTTGAAGGTTGCGCACAGAGTCGCGAAGGCTTGTTG
>OJKP01001487.1_pt1 | contig 13348 bp, 9 predicted proteins | sample 1596521 | NCBI WGS metagenome assembly OJKP01 (sample SAMEA4350130, study PRJEB24818) | metagenome | biome: human; feature: gut; material: faeces | place: Denmark | collected 2013-09
ATGACATGGCCGCCGGTCAGGATAGCGATATCTTCGAGCATTGCCTTACGGCGATCACCGAATCCCGGAGCTTTGACAGCTGCGCATTTCAGTGTGCCGCGGAGTCTGTTGACTACGAGGGTTGCCAGAGCTTCGCCTTCTACGTCTTCAGCAATGATCAGGAGTTCCTTGCCGCTTCTAGCTACCTGTTCGAGGAGCTGGAGCATATCCTGAAGCATGTTGATCTTCTTGTCGGTGATGAGGATCAGAGGATTGTCGATAACGCATTCCATCTTGTCCGGATCAGTTACCATGTACGGGCTGAGGTAGCCGCGGTCGAACTGCATGCCTTCTACGACTTTCAGGTCGGTTCCCATGGTCTTGGAATCTTCAACAGTGATAACGCCGTCATTGCCGACTTTGTCCATAGCATCAGCAATCAGTTTGCCGATGGTCTTGTCAGCGGAGGAAATGGATGCAACGTTAGCGATTGCTTCCTTGCCTTCTACCTTGACAGCCTTTTTCTTGATTTCGCCTACAAGAACTTCGACAGCCTGTACGATGCCCCTCTTCAGGACCATCGGGTTTGCACCTGCTGCTACGTTTCTCATGCCTTCATGGATCATGGACTGAGCCAGGAGGGTTGCGGTTGTTGTGCCGTCGCCTGCTACGTCGTTTGTCTTTGTTGCGACTTCCTTGACGAGCTGAGCGCCCATGTTTTCAAATGGATCCTTCAGTTCGATTTCGCGGGCAATGGATACACCGTCGTTGACGATGTTCGGAGCGCCGAACTTCTTGTCCAGAACGACGTTGCGGCCTTTCGGTCCCAGTGTAATCTTAACTGCGTTAGCCAGCTGATCGACACCTCTCAGCAGTGCTGCGCGTGCTTCTTCATTATAAAGTACTTTCTTTGCCATTTATGTCACTCCTGTAAATGAAATACTAAAACAAATGATTAGAGAATTGCGAGAATATCTCTTTCAGACAGAAGCAGATAATTTTCTCCTTCTTCTTCAATGTCTACGCCGGAGTATTTTGCAAGCAGAACTCTGTCGCCAACTTTGACTTCAAACGGTGTGCGAACGCCGTTGTCCAGCATTTTGCCGGAACCGATGGCAATGACAGTGCCCTTCTGGGATTTTTTCTGCGCTGTATCTGGGAGCAGGATGCCGCCCTTTGTCTTTTTTTCTTCTTCGTCGACTTTAACGAGAACACGATCTGCTAATGGTTTTAACATTTCCATTCCTCCTTTAACTATTAGCACTCAATCCATCTGAGTGCTAACTTACGTTACTATAATACATAACTTTTAAATGAAATGCAAGAGGGATGATGCGTTTCTTTGAAAAATTTTTGAAAATTTTCTATACGTTTTCCATAAAAAAAGGGCTGTGACAAAATCCGTTAAAACGCGGACTTGCCTTCCTAGACGGGGAAGGTGCCCGGAGGGCGGATAGGGTTGATTTCCACGGACGAAGCTATATAAGTTCAAAACAAATAAGAACTGATTTCTTTTGTTTCTCATCGCCGAGCTTCCCCCAACGGAGGGAAGAATTGCCTTTTACCTTGCTCCGGGAGGAGAAGACCTGCTACACAAGAACAAGCCCCAATTTTAATTTTTTTATATTTTTTGAATTTCTTATAGAATTTCTTGTCGGATTTCCTGACTGATCCTAACTGATTAGATTTTGGAGTTTGGCCGACTAATTCATTGCACTACGAAAAAGCCGATCTCACACTCGGCTTTTTCCGCTTTTCTTCACTTGTTTGCCTTATTTACGCAGCAAGGCCTAAGTCGCGATACAAATGCATCACCCGGCCGTAGTATATTCGTAAAAACTTAGCCATTCCTGCTACTTTTGCTACTTTTTTATACTTTCCTTCTGCCTCTTTCTTCTTTATGAACCTATATACTGCATCATCTTTGGGGATTTTATGCATAACTAACGACATCATTACTTGATACAATACTTTCCGCAGCCGCGCAGGACCTTTCTTTACTATGTGATTCTGCGAGGCTCGGAATTTCCCTGATTCATGTATTGATGGGGTCAGGCCTGCAAAGCAGATCAGAGAATGCTTGTTTTTAAAGCGTCTCACATCTCCGATCTGGGCAATAAGCGCTACTCTGGTAACTCTTCCGACTCCGCCCATCTCGCCGACGAGTTCATATTCCGGCAGATCCTTGGCTATATCTTCCATTCGTGTTAAACTAGCCATAAGAGCCTCGTCGGCTCTTCTCAGTAATCCGACATACCACATGATGGTTTCTCTAACAATTGGATTATTGGGGATGGAAGGGATACCATTCTTTGCTTGAGCGTAGATCGTCGCTGCTTTACTCTCATTGGAACGGTATCCTTTTTCTTTTGCCCATTCGCGATAAGATGCGACAAATTCTGCTTCCGATTTAGCAATAATATCCTCAATGTGGCAATACCTTTCCAGGAAATCCAGCAGTTTGTCTTTACCGCTGTTTATGTCGAATCCTCCGAAAAGATCGAAGATTCCTGGCATGGTCTGCTCCAATTGACTTTGCAGCTGGAGAAGGATGCGGCTTCTTTCCTCCGAAAAGTTAAGATAAGCATCGCAGAGTCTCTTCAAGAGGAAATACTTATCTCCATTAAGATCGAATTGTGGTAACTTTGCCCAATAAGCGATTCCATATCTGGCAATATTCGTGGAGTCGATGGAGTCTGTCTTTGTGTGTCTGAAGTTCTCTGCCTTATTAAAATTAGCAACCTTCAGAGCGTTGACGACAGATACAAAAATCCCATTCTGCTGCAAGAAATAGGCTATCGACAGGTGATAGACACCTGTTGATTCCATGACGACTTTTATCTCGTCATACTTTGCTTGTACCCGAATTTCATCGACCAGAGGCTGAAGTTCCTCTTTTGTGTGCTTAACATCAAAGGGCCTGCGGATGATCTTGTCGCCAGGCGCCATGAAACACACCGTACTTTTTCTCTTGGATACATCAATACCTACACAGATCATAAGCGACCTCCTATAAAAGATATTTGTAGTTGGTAGACGCTAATCCTTCACACACTTATTACCACTCAAACTAGTTTTTTTACACGAACACGGAGATAAACCTGCCTAACGCGAGCACACATAATAAGGGGAAGGCTGACCCTCTTCTCCACGTCCAGTAAACGGACCGGTGGGTCGCCGTCAAACCATCTACTCCCCTAATTATATGCAATAAGTGCAGCGGATAGGAGCGACCTATCTACTACACTTCTATTGTACTAGGTGGCTCGTATACCAGTTGACAATAATGGCAATTGCACAAATGCCTAATAAGTTAGTGTACGAGACGGATGAGATGTAGTTCCTCAGCCGTAGGCTGGTTTTATGGTTTTTAAAGGTGCAGTTTCTAAAAAGACCGGGCGGATAGGGTTGATTACCACGGACGAAGTCCGGTTGTATGATTTTTCCATTCGCTCTTTATTTGAGCAGACCAGCCCTTCTTATTTTTATCAGATTTTTGTTAGGACTGAATTTGTCTATTTCCTCGATAGATAAATTTCAGAGAAAAAGCGGCTGTGGCAGGATGATTGCGCATTTTGCCGCAGCTTATCTTTTTACTAGAAATAGAAATGGAGTATATATGACGGAACTGGCAAGAGAATCCTGGAAGAAAGCGCTGTCCTTCCTTCTCGTCCTTGTGGCGGTCTTCATGATGGCGGGCTGCGGGAATACGCAGTCGCTTTCCTTCAAGACACCGGCTGGCGAGAAGCTGGAGGTCAAGCTCGACACGAAGGATGATTATTCGATGGAGTATACGAGCGATTCGCTCATCGTCCATCAGGCGAAGAAAGTCATGCTGACCTGCGCATTCCTCACGAAAGCACAGAAGGCGCAGCTCCTCGACCGTGTGAATGAGATGGGCGTAGCAGACATTTACAAGCAGGACGGCGAGACGTTCAGCTACGGCATGGCAGGACCGCAGGGACTGGTTAATTCCTACATCGAGCCGATCGGAAATGACACGTACCTCTATGCCGCGACGTACCTGCCGTATGATGCGCTGACGGAAGCCGTTTCCCGTCTGCATTTCTCGGTGGCAAAATCATGAAGGTCATCGTGAGTGCCTGTCTCCTTGGCGTTCCCTGCCGCTACAAGGGAGGCGCGAATACGGATAAAGGCGTCATTTCCTTCGTAGCAGGGATGGACGTCATCCCCGTCTGCCCCGAAGTTGCTGCCGGCATGCCCATTCCGCGTCCGCCTGTGGAAATCCTACGCGGCCGTATCGTCCGGAAAGACGGGACGGATATGGATGAAATCTCCGGGATATTTGTTATTATTCGATTTGAATACCAATCAGTTTATTTATGATATTGATTCCGAATTACGCCGGATGGGAGTAAGTGGAAAATTGAAGAATTTGTTTATTGATGAGAGCAAGAACTATTGGTTTCTTACCGAAGATAATACATTCTATTTTTTTGATATATCCGCAGGAGAATTACAGATAATCGAAAAGGGGAACAGTGACTTTACATATCAGCACGGTATTCCGTACGAGTTAGCTCAATATAAGAATACTTATTATATCGTATATTCGAGCGGGCTGATTCGTCGTTGGGACAAAACCTTGCGAGATTACACCGGTCAGGATACTTTTTTTGTAGGACGTATCTCTGAAGCTACAGACCGGTTAAAAATACAATCTACCTCCGATGGGAATCTATGGCTGATGTATAATCAGGCTGTTTGCTATCGTGATAAAACTGATAAAGGTTGGCAAGAGATAAGCACCATTAAAGGTATGTCCAACTTCTTTACCTGTATGGATTTGGACAAGCAAGGAAACGCATGGGTCGGTTCTTCGTGGTCTGGATTGCGGAAAATTGAAAACTCTACACATAGAATTGAAACAATGCCCGGATTGAAATTAGGTGACGGCAGTGTGTTAAGTAATGACATACAGTGCATCTTTGCCGATAATAATGACGGAATTTGGGTAGGCACTTTGTGGCAAGGTATCTGTTACTATAATCCGAGTATGTATAAGTTCAAGCTAATTCAGACTGTTCAGAATAAAACAATGATTACCAACGAATCGGTGCGTTGTTTGTTGGAAGACGAAGACGGAACGATACTCATTGGTACTACTGCATACGGATTGATGCGTTACTCTCCTTCTACGGGAGAAGTCAGCAGGGCATTCAAAGATATTCTGTCCGGTGATCTTTGTCTGACTCTTTATAGAGACAGTAAAAAGAGATTGTGGGTTGGAACGTATTTGAATGGATTCTGCTGCATAGATGGAAAAAATGTGAGATATTACAATAAACAATTAGTTAATACAGAGTTATTCCCGGAGCAGAATATCTCCCGAGCAGTTTATGAAGATCCGGATGGGCGTTACTGGGTCAGTGTCAGTAATGAAGGAGTAGGTGAGCTAGACACCTCAACGGGAAAAATACGATTGTTGCGGGATAAACATCCGAAGATTAGCTTTCATAAACGCGATTATGGTTTTTATCCTGTCAGCAATTCTACTTTTGCGGTGTTTGGGGAAAATGGTATTTACTACTATGATACTCATAAAGATAAAATCTTTGTTCCTGAAATAGACGATCCGGATAATCCTAAATTTATGGGGCCTCAGGTAAGCTATAATTGTGTGTACAAAGATAGCCATTCGCTAGAATGGTTTGGGACGGATATTGGAATTCGTGTATGGGACGAACAAAAGAAGAAAGCTCATACGATAACTACAGAGACCGGATTGGCTAACAATTCTATATCGTCAATCATTGAGGATGATAGCGGTATTTATTGGGTATCAACGGTAAGTGGTATCTCACGAATTGAATTAAAAGAGACTTCTGAAGGATATGATTTTCTCATAGTCAACTTCAGTTCAGAAGACGGATTGCAGGGAGGAAAGTTCTATGAGAATTCATCGTTAAAAACCCGTGATGGAGAACTGTATTTTGGCGGTCATCATGGCATTAATTCGTTTCAACCTCAAAAGATTTATTATAATCATGTCCACAATAAACCTATATTCACTGCATTCCGTCTGTTCAATTCTCCTGTTAAGGAACACACAGAATATAAAGGGCGTGTTATTCTTGAATATCCGATAAATAATACTCGTGAGATTCATTTGAAGTATAATGAGAACTTTGTTACTTTCGAATTTGCCGGGCTTAACTATGTGAATACTTTGCAAACCTACTATAGGTATAAACTCGAGAATTTTGATCCGGACTGGAATGAAATAAAGACCAATGGTCTGGGAGTGGCTACCTATACCGGTTTACATCCGGGGAAATATAAATTAGTGGTATACACAGCCAATAATGACAGAAGTTGGGGAGAACAGGCCGCAGAAATGACTATTGTCGTTTCTCCGCCTTTTTGGGCAACTGTTCCTGCTTACATATTTTACATATTGATTGCAGGTGGAGTCATCTATTTGTTTTTTAAAGCTTATAGGAAGAAAAAACTTAAAAAGCAGTTCGAACAAGAGGCATTGAAACGTGAACAGCAGAAAGAAGAGCTTAATCAGATGAAGTTCCGCTTTTTCACCAATATCAGTCACGAATTCCGTACTCCGCTTACTTTGATAATGACGCCTTTAGGTATCCTTATTCAACAAGCGGAGAATCCAATGAAGGACAAATTGAAGTCAATCTATAACCATGCCGGTAATTTGTTGGAGTTGATTAATCAACTGCTTGATTTTCGGAAACTGGAGATGGGAGGTGAAAGTCTGAAATTACATCAGGCTGACATCGTAGAGTTTGTGCGGTACATTGGTTCAGGGTTTAAAGAACTGGCGACAAATCGATCTATAAAGTTTTCGATAGAGAGTGAATGTCCTGGCATGAATATCTGGTTTGATGATACGAAAATGCAACGGATTCTGAATAATATTTATTCCAATGCATTTAAATTCACTCCTGATGGAGGGCTTATCTCAACGATTGTAGCGACGGAGAAAAAAGATGAAAAGATATTCGTAAGAATCGAAATATCCGATACAGGATGTGGAATCAGTGAAAAAGACTTGAATGTGATATTTGACCGCTTTTATCAGTCGGAGCCAATTCCTGGTGTGACAGGTTCCGGTATTGGTTTGCATATGGTCAAAGAATATGTCTCTTTGCATAACGGAAAGATAGAAGTGCATAGCAAAATAGGAGTAGGAACAACATTTTTGATATATATTCCATCCGACTTGAAAGGAGACGACAGTGAATCCAAAGCTCCGGCTATGTCTCCCGATGTGGAAGAAAAGGTGGTATATTCGGACAGGAAAACTATTTTGATAGTGGAAGACAATGTAGAATTCCGTCGTTTTTTGGTGGAACAATTGATAGGTCAATTTAATATTCTGGAGGCTGGAGACGGAGCCGAAGGCGAAGAAGTTGCCATACATAAGTCGCCGGACCTGATAATATCCGATATGATGATGCCGAAAGTGGATGGTCTGGAAATGTGTGTCCGGATTAAAAACAATATTCAGACCTCACATATCCCGATTATCTTGCTCACGGCACGTATTTCAGACGAAGCTCGGATAGAAAGTTATAAAGCTGGTGCTGATTCTTATATATCGAAACCTTTCAATTATGACATATTACTGACGCGTATTAATATGCTTTTAGAACAGCAGGAAAAGCGTAAGGAAATATTTCATAAAGAAATAGAAATCTCTCCTCAGAATATCACTATTACTTCTTTAGATGAAGAATTTGTGGAGAAAGCCTTACGGTTGGTGGAAGAGAATATGGAAAATCCGGAGTTCTCGGTTAATAACTTGTGTGATGACTTGGGGATGAGTCGTAGTCAGCTATACCGTAAATTTGAGTCCATTACAGGATTGACACCGAATGATTTTATTCGTTCTGTCCGATTGAAACGAGCTGCCCAGTTGCTTCGGGGCAGTTCATATAATATTTCGGAGATTTCGGACAGGGTCGGATTCAATTCCATTAAATATTTCAATAAATACTTTAAAGAAGAGTTCGGATTCACTCCGACGCAATATCGTTCGAATGGTAGTGGAGAGACTAAATAAAAAGTCTCTCCATTCCCATTTATATACTGAAAATGCCCTAAAAAGGGTATAATGAGACAAACTAACCTAATAATCGGGACAAATTATCTCAATGGTGTCGATTGGATTCGTCTATTTTTGCAGTGTGATTAAAAATAACTATGAACTGCAAAATGATGGAACCATGAAGAATATTCTATCTAAAAGAACATTTATTGTATTACCACTATTTCTTTTTTCACTTCATCCGCTTTGGGGACAGAAAAGTAACTTTAAAAATGACATTTGTATTCCGGGCAAACTGTATATGCTTTCGGATATAAGGAATGATGTTTTTGTCGAAGCACTAATTAAAAGATGGAGACCTTACAATGACTTTGTGAGATTTTCGGGTGACTGTGTTTATTCGAGAAAACTGAATCGTGTAGCTTCTGTCGATACTCCTGTGGATGGATCGAATATGAAAATCGAATTGGTCAATTCGGATGAGTTTGAAATAATAAAAGAAAAAGCAATTTCTATATGCGTAGGGAAAAAAGGAATAGGAACTCAGGAAGTTACTGTTCAGATACTGGGGGACAGTTTTGTCAACGGAGCTTTTTTCAGGGACGCGTTGCTGTCGAAGAATTATATTCCCGGTATAAAACTGGTCGGACTAAGGAATATAAAGAATGAAGAAGGACAATATGATGAAGGGCGGGGTGGATGGACAGTGAAGAAATACTTCGAGATTCCTAAAGGAGAGATGACATCATATCATGGATATATGCAACCTGTGGGTGAATATAGATATTGGGGGAGTTGTGAGTTTTGGAAAAACTGTTATAAGGTGATTAATGGTGAACTGACAGATACTGAAATAGTCTATAACTGTGGGAGATACGATCAATGCATAACTAAATTCGATAAGGAGACAGGTTATTTGGCAGCTCCGAAGAAAAACGATTTAATGTATGATAATGCACGTGGAAGCTACATGGTTTATACAGGAAAGAAGTGGAAGAATGTTGAGGTTGATGAGAGAAAATGGGCTTTCAATTATAGAAAATATCTGGATATGTGGAATCTTGATGCACCTAAGTTCTTTGCACAGATGTTGGGGCTCAATGATTATCGCGACAGTTTGACGGCCGATTATCGGGAATGGAATAAAAAGATTGCCGAGATGAAAGAGTCATATTACAAAGCTGTGCCCGATGGTAAATTTATAATTCTGATCCCGTGTACAACCTGTGGTTCGCTCAACAATATCAGAGGAGATTTTACGTTACGGCAGAATGCATCCATGTGGCAACTGCGAAAAAATATCATTGATACATTTGATGGTAGGGAAAGTGAAGGATACTATGTCGTTGACATAGGCATTACCATTGATAATGAAAAAGGGTACAACCGGAATCGTGACGGAATACAGACCGGAAATCCCCATCCATATCCTAATTATCCGACAATGGGAATTCCTCTTGCTGCCTTTATTCAATATTATAGAGAACTTTAAAATAACAATGATGGCTAATACTTTTGATGATATCATAACTTGCTCTTATAAAGAGTATCACCAGATAATTCTCAATTACATAACCTATCGCATCACTCATCGTTGTGAGGCAGAAGATTTGGCTCAAGATGTATTTGTACGTTTATTGGATTATAAACAAATGCTTCGTCCGGATACTGTAAAGTATTTCTTGTTTACCATTGCCCGTAACATCGTAACCGATTATTTACGCAGATACTACAAAAAACAAGAAGTGAATAATTATATCTATGATATGATCCCTTCTTTTACTAATGAAACAGAAGAGAAGATTATTGCCGATGACTTGTGTAAGACAGAACAACGGATACTTGCTGTCTTTCCTGTACAACGGCGTACGGTGTATGCGTTGAGCCGTTATGAAGAAAAAGATACGGAAGAGATAGCCAATATGTTGAATCTTAGTCAGCGTACGGTAGATTATCATTTATTTTTAGGACGTCGTGACATGCGCCGATATATGAAGAATTGCATTTAATATGAACTGAATCAATAAATAGAAGTGAAGCCAATGAAGAAAAAAAGCAGAAAAAGTAAAATGGCGGGATGTCTGCACATCTTGCCGAGTCTTGAGAATAAAAATAATAATGTAAAAACCTCAGATTTAATTTCATGAAACTCCGAAAGAAAATGCTATGTATGGTAAAGCAGGTGAAGAAGATAACAATCTTTGCTTGTTTGGTGTGTGTGGTGTATCCCGTTGCTGGGATACAAGCGGCTGTCGGTGAACAGCAGTCGGTAGCACAAACCCTGAAGAAAATTAAAGGAAAAGTGATTGACGTGTTAGGTGAGCCGCTTATCGGCGTCAATGTGAGTGTAGTCGGACAAACGGGTGGTACGATTACCGACATTGATGGTAACTATTCGCTAGATGTTCCTGCGGGTGCTAAATTGAAATTTAGTTATATCGGTTACGAAGACCAAATAATTGATGCAGGTGTAAAAGCGGTACTAAATGTGACAATGAAGGAGAGTACTGAAGTGCTCGAAGAAGTGGTAGTTGTAGGATATGGCGCACAGAAGAAAGAAACACTAACAGGTGCGGTGACCGTAGTTAGTGACAAGATGTTAAAGGATAAGGGAGCTCTCTCTAATCCTGCACAGGCTTTGCAAGGACAAGTGCCGGGAGTCATTATAACCCGTAACTCGGCTGCTCCGGGAGATGAGAGCTGGAATATGAAATTACGCGGTTCATTCTCGAAGAATAATTCAGCTCCGTTGGTGATTATTGATGGTGTGGAGTCTGACGATTTTTCCCAATTAAATCCGGGTGATATAGAGTCCATCAATTTCCTTAAAGACGCTTCTGCAGCTATCTATGGTAGTAAAGCTGCCGGAGGTGTTGTTCTGGTACAGACTAAAAAGGCCAAAGAAGGTAAGGTAAAGGTGGAATATAGTGGTTCGGTAACTGCTAAATTCGTAGGGTTGCAGCCTACACTGATGACATTGGATGAGTGGTGTGATGCTATGGAACAAGCTCGTTTGAATGATAACAAAAAGCTGGCAGACGATCAATGGCTGCAATACGTAGCTTTGGCTCGTCAGAATAAGGGACATTATATTAATGTGGAGCAGTCGGGTAATCCTTTCCCGGATTCTTTCCAAGGTTTATACGACTTCGTCTTTTTTGATACCGATTGGCAAGATATCATGTGGGGGACAGCAGCTTCCACTTCACATGAACTGAGCGTATCGGGTGGTAACGAAAGGTCTGTCTTCCGTCTTTCCGGACGATATATGTATGATGATAGTAATTTGAAATGGGGTAACAATAAGAATCAACGTTATAATTTTCGTTTGAGTAATACATTCCATCTTACAAAGAACTTTGATCTTGAGTCTATCATTTTCTATTATCGTCAGGATCAAGTGTCACCGACGCAAATTGGAGAAGCTTTGACAGCCGGAACGCAACAACCGGGTTTTCCTTCTTCCACGATGGATGGGAAACCTTATGCGTGGGGTAACTGGGCTACGCCCAACTGGCGTTGTGAATTGGGAGGAGACAACAAACTCAACACTTCCGGTATCAATATCAGTGAGACATTTAAATATCGTTTTGACGAGCATTTTGATGCAGTAGCCACTTTGGGGTATAACACCTCTACTGCCATTCGGGACGTGAAAAACCAAACAGTAGATTATTATGACTACACTGGTACAAAACGGGAAACGCGTGTGGAACCCAGGCAAGAGGATACTTATTATATTAAAACAACTGCACGAACCAATCTGTATACGTTAAATTTCTATTTGAACTGGAAGCGGACATTCGGTAGTCATAACCTCGGAATGATGCTTGGTACGCAATATAGCATGAAAGAATATGATTATACTGCAACTAAGGCTTTGAATATTTTACCTTCACTGAATATTATCAACGGAATAGGAGAGATAACATTACGCAACACAAAGAATGAAGGACCTTCCAGATATCAGGAAGCATTGCTTTCTTATTTTGCACGTTTGAACTATAACTATAAATCCAAATACTTGCTTGAAGGAAATTTCCGTTATGACGGTTCTTCTAAATTTCAGCCGGAGAATCGTTGGGCTTTCTTTGGAGGTGTATCCGGAGGATGGCGTATCAGTGAAGAAGAGTTTGTGAAAGGGCTGGGTGTTTTCGATGATTTGAAACTACGTCTTTCTTATGGTACAGTGGGTAATCAGGGAGGTATTGATCGATACGATGGTGTGCAGCTATACGATTTCAAACAGAATGGAGGTGCATTAGTGGGGAGTGGTTTACTTTCCTATGTGGATACAAACGGTAAGCTGTTGAGTACAGACCGTACATGGGAAGTCATCAAGAACTACAATATCGGTTTGGATTTCGGTTTCCTGGATAATCGACTGACAGGTACTGCCGAACTTTTTTGGAAGAAGTGTAACAATATGTTGATTGATGTCACCTATCCTGGAACATTGGGGGATAAAGCTCCTACCGCTAATAGAGGTAGTTTTAAGGCAAACGGTTGGGAAGGCACGATTAACTGGTCGGATAAAATAGGAGAAATTTCCTATCATCTGGGGGGGACTTTCACCTATACCACTAACAAATTGGTAGATAATGGGGGTGACGCTGTGATTAAATCCGGTGTAGTTTCAAATCGTGAAGGCTATCCGTTGAATTCCGTGTTCGGTTTGAAATATTGCGGTAAGATACAAACGCAAGATCAGTTGGATAAATATATTAATCAATATGCCAATGGCAATAACAATATTGCTATGCCTGGTAACTTGCGTTTGGGAGATAATATGTATGAAGATGTCAATAAAGATGGTAAATTGACAGAAGCTGACTATGTATATTTGGGAACTGACGATCCGAAGGTGTCTTTCTCTTTTAATGCCGGATTATCGTGGAAAGGCTTCGATGTCTCGGTTATTTTCCAAGGAGCCGGTAAACGCACAGTATGGCGTGGTGGCGAAAATAATCAAAAGGGAAAGAATGACAATTGGCGGATACCGATGATGTCTTGGTATAATAATTCAACGAATCAGTCGGTTGGTAATGTATGGTCGGCAGAAACGCCGAACGCCCATTATCCCACTTACACACATCAGACACAGATCAATCTGTATAACTATATTTGTTCTTCCTGGTCAGTGGAAGATGGTGCTTATCTTCGTCTGAAGAATGTTACGTTAGGCTACACGTTTCCGGCAAATGTGCTTTTACGGGGCTCAATACAAAATGTGGCATGAATGAAATGTAAGGTGAAGTACGTGAAACCGCCTGTACATCGGTGATTGACGAATGTCACGCAATATATTTGGGAAGAAAACAAAAAGTTCCGTTC
>OJKP01001489.1_pt1 | contig 13344 bp, 8 predicted proteins | sample 1596521 | NCBI WGS metagenome assembly OJKP01 (sample SAMEA4350130, study PRJEB24818) | metagenome | biome: human; feature: gut; material: faeces | place: Denmark | collected 2013-09
CTCTTTTGCTTTTAAAACTATTTTTCACATAAATAAAAATATAGCTATCTTTTTGCTTGCTTATTTCACATATTTACATATTTTTGCGATACAAATCAATACCTGATATAATTATGAAATCTAAAAGCAATCATCATGCTTATCAATCAAAAGCATGTTTCACCGTCAGATTATTTCTTTTGCTCTTGGCGGCTGTATTGTTTGCTCCGGCAGTTTCGGCGCAAAACAACCAGCGTGTAGACAAGAGCCGTGAGGGACGAATCAAAGCCGGCATCTGTAAAGTTATCGGGAAAGTGGTAGATACAGGAAAGAATCCACTGCCCGGAGTACATATTTACGTTGTAGGAAGCACACAGCGAACTGTGACCGATGCGGATGGTAACTTCAGCCTGATACTTCAGGGAGAAGGCAAAACGCACGAACTGAAAGCTACTTTCGTGGGTATGGCATCGAATACATTTAAAGTCACCATCCAGAAAGGAGAAGAGACTAAGAAGTTGCCGCTCGTTACCATGAAGGAAGACGACAAAGTCTTAGACGAAGTGGTAGTTACCGGTTATCAGATAATGAAACGCCGTGAGTCGGCCAGCGCCATCACTTCTGTAAAGGCGGAAGATGTGATTGTGCCTAATGCCATGAACATCGACCAGATGTTGCAAGGTAAGGTTTCGGGTGTGATGGTAATGTCGCAGTCGGGCGAACCTAGCAGCACTCCTACCATCCGTATTCGTGGTAACTCTACCATCAATGGTAATAAGGGTCCGGTATGGGTAGTAGATGGTGTAATCGTATCGGATGCGGTTCCGTTCTCGGCTTCCGACCTTAACAGCCCCGACGCTGCATACCTTATCGGTAATGGTATCTCAGGCCTCAGCCCGCAGGATATTGAGAGCATCGATGTACTTAAAGATGCTTCGGCTACAGCCATCTATGGTGTTAAGGCTGCTAATGGAGTCATCGTTATCACTACCAAGAAAGGTAAGGCCAGCCGTCCGGTAGTTACTTACGATGGTAGCATGAGTATCAATACACGCCCCACCTACGGTGATTTTGACATGATGAACTCGCAAGAGCGTATTCAGCTTTCTAAAGATATCTACGATGCTCGTTTGCAATATCCGCGCGTGCCGATGGAAGAAAGCTACGAAGGTGCATTGCAGCTATTGTTAAACAAGAAAATCAGTCAAGATCAGTTCGGACAGATGGTTCGCAAGTATGAATTGATGAATACCAACTGGTTTAAGGAGATTTTCCGCACTACAGTAAGCCAGAATCACAGTCTCTCTGTAAACGGTGGTTCTGATAAGGTTAGATACTATACTTCTGTAAGTTACAACAACAGTCCGGGTATAGCCAAGACTTCAGAGAGTGAACGTTTCACAGCCATGAGTAAGGTATGGTTCAAAATCAACAAGATATTCGATGTAGACGTTAAGGTAAACTTAAGCCACTCTGATAATGATGGTTACAACGGAGTAAGTCCTTTCTCGTATGCCTACAACACATCGCGTGCATTCTCGCCATACGATGATAACGGAAACTATTATTACTACAGCAAGACTAAATTGACTCCTATCAGCTATAATATTCTTAACGAACTTGACCAGACTGGAAAGACCAGCAAGACCAACGTAATGGGCGGTTTGTTCAACCTTAACGCTCACATCGTTAAAGGGCTGACTTATACCGGAACACTTTCTTACGACTGGAGTGAATCTCGCCTCAACACTTGGGCTACCGATCGCTCTTACAGCGTGGCAAACATCCGCGGATATGACTACGGAGCATATAAATCATCCGACAGACAGTATCAGACATCGGCTCTGCCTGTAGGCGGAACATACGCTGCCGATAATACTTCGCGCCGCTCGTACATGCTGCGTAATACATTGAGCTACGTAGAACGCTTTGGCGATCATGACATCAACCTCTTTGGAGGTATCGAAATCCGTTCTGACAAGTACAACGGTATCTCGACTTTCTCTTACGGATGGGATCCGCAGTACGGACAGAGCATCGCTCCTATTTATACAGACCGTTATCTTACAGCTGTAAAACAAGGACGATTCAATCCTAACATCACCGAAAAGGTTACTCAAGTAGCTTCTTACATCGGCTCTGCCAGCTATACTTACGGCAACCGCTACGTGCTTAACGCCAATATCCGTTCAGACGGTTCTAACAAATTCGGTAGCAACCCAGAATACCGCTGGTTGCCTACATGGTCTGTAGCCGGAAAATGGATTCTGTCAAACGAGAAATTCATGCAGAGCGTAAGCTTCGTAAACCATGCTTCGTTCCGTGGATCTTACGGTATTCAGGGTAACATTATGGACGATGCTACTCCAAACTTGATTGTACGTATGAATGGTATAAACAGTACCACAGGTTTGCAAGAAGGAAGCATCTACCGCTTGCCTAACCCCGACCTGCGTTGGGAAAAGACTCGAAGCTACAACATAGGAGCCGACTTCCGCTTTTTTGATAGCCGCTTGACATTGACACTTGATTATTATCACAAGAAGACTACAGACTTGATTACCGACATGAAGGTATCGCCTGTAACAGGACGCTCTTATATGTACATGAACGCTGGTGAAGCACTGAACAAAGGTTTTGAAGGTAGCTTCAGCGTGGATATCTTGAGACAGAAAGATTTCGACTGGAATGTATCGTTCAACTTTAACCATAACACCAACGAAATTAAGTATGCTTACGATGCAAACCTTACCGATAAGGAAGTATACGAGAATATGATTGCCGGAAACGTGGCAGCCATCGGACAGCCTTTAGGAACAATCTATTCGTTCAAGTTCGCAGGCCTGTCGGCAGAAAACGGTTATCCGTTGTTCTACACTAAAGACGGACGCAAAGTATACGAAGGCGACTATGAAATGATGGAATTGGTTCCATCGGGAAGTATCTATCCAGATGTAACCGGTGGTTTCAACACCCGCTTTACTTACAAGAAGAACCTCACCGTATCGCTTGGATTCAGCTATCAGCTGGGAGGCGTAAAGCGTTTGCCTGCTATCTATCAAGATGCCAACAGCGCATTCGACCCATCGTCTAACCTTCCGAAAGACTTCATCGACCGCTGGAAACAGCCGGGCGACGAAAACCGCACCAACATTCCGGCATTGTACGACGCTACCATCACCAAAAACTTCCCGGTAGATATGGTGGGATACTATGGTGACAACCGCATAGCCGAAGTATCAATGTCTACCATGTACGACTACAGCGACATCCGCGTAGCCAAGAGCGACTTCCTCCGCCTGAGCAACCTGATGGTAAGCTACCGCCTACCTAAGAACTGGCTGAAGAAACTCAACATCTCTGAAACTACCGTACGCCTGCAGGCCAACAACCTGAAGACATGGGCAGCTAAGGAATGGAAGGGACTTGATCCGGAAACAGCATACGCCAATATGCCTATCATGCCAAGTTTCTCACTTGGAGCAACTATCTCATTCTAACTTAAAACAGAAGACTATATGAAACTGAAATTACATACCATAGGAAGCTTGGCCCTTGCGGCTGTATTCGCTTCAGCTTGTTCAGACTACCTGAAAGAAGACTCGGGCGACTTGCTGATACCGGAAAAGGTATCCGAGTTTCAAGCTGTACTTAACGGTGAGGGTTATCCGAAAACATTTGCCGAAGATGTGGCTTTCACCGATTTGATGACCGACAACATGACAGTAATGAACGGACAGTCGGAAGACCCCAATTTTGCCGGAGCATACGATAACATTACCCTATCTACAGGTAAAGGAGCTTACACATGGGCTCGCGATATAGAGTATTATACTTACGATATAGCAAGCGCTTACGAAAACCGATACGAGAATATCTTGGCGTGCAATACCATCATAGAAAACGAAGAAACTATGATTGGTTCCGACAGCGAGCGAAATTACTGTGTGGCACAGGCATACGCACTGCGTGCGTTCAACTACTTCTGCCTAGTGAACTTATACGGACTGCCTTATAACAAAGCTACCGCCGCAACCGATATGGGTGTAGCTATCCGCCTGAATAGTGAGGTAACACGCGAAGAGTTTACACGCTCTACCGTACAGCAGGTGTACGAACAGATCAATAAGGATTTAGACCGTGCCATAGAACTCTTTGGCAAGAGCACTGAAGACGAAAACATCTTCCAGATGTCACTGAAAGCAGCTTTGTTGCTGAAAACACGTGTAGCTCTGTACACCGAGAACTGGGACGATGCCATTACTTACGGCGAGAAGCTGTACGCTACCAAACTGACGCTTGACAACATTGGCAAGTTGACACCCGAAGAAATGATGATACAGACCCAAGCAGAGTCTAGTCCACATTATAGTTTCATCAAAAAGAGCAACCCCGAAATACTATTCAACTTCGGCGGTACTGTAGACAACCCACACAAGTACATTTCATCGTTCATAGCTTACATTGACGGACCGTCGTTCGCTACATCGCAAACCAATGCCGAAGACTTGTTCAATCAATACGAAGAAGGTGATAACCGTCAGTATGCATTCTTTATGCAAGATGTTACCAAGACAGACGGAACTATGCTGAAATACATCCACACCCCCACAAAACACAATTCGATGTACAGCAGAGACTGCTACAAAGAAGCATTCCGCTCGGCTGAGCTTTTCCTTAACTTGGCAGAAGCCTACATCCGCAAAGGCGGTAGCGAAAATGAAGCAAAGGGCATCAGTTTGCTCAACGAGCTTCGCAAGTCGCGTTTCACTGCCGATACTTACGTAGAAAAGACAGCAGCCGACTTTGCATCAGCCGACGATTTACTGAAGTTCACTTGGCAGGAACGCCGCCGCGAACTCTGCTTCGACGAAATGCATCGCTGGTTCGACCTCCGTCGTGAAGGTATGCCTCGTCTGGTACATAAGTACCGCTCTGCTCCTAATGCAGCCGAAGAGACTTACGTATTGGAACAAGGCGACAAGAACTATACATTGGCATTGCCTAAGAGCGAAACCAATTACAATACAAAGATTGAAAAGTACGAACGTAGAGACATCAACGCCCAGTAACATTAAAACTTACGAATCATGAAAAAGAATCTTTTATATACGCTCATGGCAATAGGATGCCTCTCATTGGCATCGTGTGGAGAAGACGACTTGACTCCGTCTATCGACATCAGTCCAGAATATGAAGCGAACTTGGCTTTGACAAAAAGTTCTATTCACGCCGATACCGTAATCTATAAATGGTATCAAAAATATAATACGGCTATACTGTATAAGTTTAATGATAACGACCCCACATGGCTATGGTCAAGCAAATTGACTAACGGCTTTAAGAAGTTCGATATCAGCAACCGCGAAGACTCTATCGCTGTAGAAGAGATGGTAGATAACCTAAAAACGCAGTTGTTCGATGGCTTCTCTGACGATTTCTTGGCCGAACGTCTGCCCTACCGCATCTTCCTTACCAAGCAGCTCTACAAGAAAGCCGATGAAAGTTCTGGTTGCATTGTTGCTATAAACAATAATCAGGACAATATGATTATAGGATATGCCGACGAAGATGGAGATGCTTACAGAGTTTCTAAATTCAAAACAGAAACAAATACAGTGTTTGCTAAGATATTCTTCGAATCGCTCAACCCGCAACCTACAGATTTCATCAACTTGAAAGTAGCGTGCGCGTTCAACTTGCCGTCTATGCCTCTTAAACCGGGCGGCACAGGATGGAAAGATACCGATCCTGAATTGGAAAAAGAGCAAAAGGTATATCCTGACTTTATAGATCCAAGCGATGCTACCGCAAAGAACCTGCACATACTTCAGGTGTTAGGATATATGGTTAACGGTGCTACTATGGGAGCCAAGCTTCCGACTGATGCGCAAGATTATGCCGGATATCTTGACTTTATAGGCAACAAGCCGGGTAGTTATATCCGCCAACGCACTCAGTATTATTGGCGCATCGCCCGACGTGCAAAAGTGCTGATAGAGTATCAGAAGACATATCAGAACGAAGACCTCATAGCTAAGCAAAACGCTAAGTACCCCGATGACAAGGTCACGATAGAAGACTTCGCTTATCCTGAAGATAAATAAAATCATTCACAAAAAAGGAGTTCACAGGACTTGGCATGTGCCAGGCCCTGTGATGCCTTTTAATAAAACACCTAATAACGAAATGAAAAATAGACTTTTGTTGTTCCTGTCTATAGTGTTCTTAGCAGGACTGTTTATCAACTTATCAGCCCAAGAGAATAAGGGCATACAGTTTCACAAAAACGAGAGCTGGGAAAGCATCGTGGCACTGGCCAAGAAAGAGAATAAACTGATTTTCATGGATTGCTACACATCGTGGTGCGGTCCGTGTAAGGCGTTGGCTCGCGATGTGTTTCCGCAAGAAAAAGTGGGCGATTTCTTCAACCCTCGCTTCATCAATGTACAATACGACATGGAGAAGGGCGACGGAAAGATGCTTTATAATAAATACAAAAAGTATATCATAGGGTTCCCTACTCTATTGCTTATAGACCAAGACGGTAAGGTGCTGCAGCAGATGGCTGGATATCAAGAACCCGATAAGTTAATAGAGGGTATCAAAAACGCTTCGGCAGGTAACGACCTCTTCTCATTGGGCGAACGATACAAGAAAGGCGAACGCGATTTTACGTTTATCAAAGCTTACATCAGCAGCCTGCAGGGTGCTTTCTTGAAAGACTCTGTTACGGCGGTGGCCAACGATTATCTTTCTCGCATAGAACTGAAAGAGTTGGATAAAGACGATGTTTGGGAAGTACTTGGTCCTACAATCAAAGATGTTAACTCGCCGGCTTTCAACTATGTTGTACAGAATGCCGACCGCTTTACTTATAAACTTCACCGCGACCGCTATCGCATCAACCGCCAACTGGAAGGTCCTATCCATGCAGAAGTAAGTCGCTTGATAAGACTCTCTAAAAACGATCAGGGTGAATACCTGCCGTTAGTTAACGACAAAGCTCAAGAAGATAAAATGCTGAATTTCATCTCTCGCGCCAGCCTTAATAAATATAACGAAACTAAGGCCAAGTTCTTTATCCATCGCTTATTAATAGACGGTAATTATCCGGAAGCATGGAAGTATATAACCGACTGCGCCAATATGGGTCTTACAGGATTCTACTCTTACCATCTGCAAAACTACATAGAATATATGTCTGCCAAGAGCAACGACAAGAAGCTCTTGAAAGAGATGTTGGCTAAGCTGGAAGAATATAAGTTGACCGAAAACGATAAGAATCCGCAATTCTCTTATCACATGTATAAAACCATGTCGGTTATCAACTCTAAGCTTGGCAACAAGAAATTGGCAGAGCAGCAAGCAGAGAAATACAATGAACTCGATGCACAGAAGCGTAAGGAAATGGAAGAGTACTTTAAAAGAAATTGACGTATGAAAAAAGCAATATTCGCCCTTGCTGTAGCCGCATTAGGATGCGGCTCGCTGGGGGCACAAAACTATCTGATAGAAGGTACAGCTGCCGATATGGATGGTAAGAAGGTGTATATAGGCGAACTGAGAAGCAAAAAAGATATCTTCTACGCCGACTCTACCATTATAGAGAACGGACAGTTTAAACTGACGGGTAAACTTGACTCCATTAAGCCGCTAAGCATCTTCATAGGAAGAAAGCATCAGGCGTTCTTACTCGACGAGAATCCCATAAAAGTAAGCTACACCACCACGACCCAAGAGTTTATGGGCAAACAAATAAAGACGGGAGACATAAAGGTGACAGGCGACAAAGACCAGCAGTTACTGGCAGAGATGAACAACGCCCTAACGCAAGAGATGTATACCATGCTCGCCATTTCGTTTATGGGACAAGACAAGGATGTAAACGCTCCAGAGAATAAAGCTTTGGCAGACAGTATAGGTTATCTGTTTACTTCGGCAAAAGACCATACTAAAGAAGTATTCGAAAAGATAGTAAACGAAAACACTGACAGTTACGTAAGTGCCATCATCCTTAACAAGCATTTCGCCAAGGATAGACCGTTGGCAGAGATCAAGGCTGGATATAATAAGTTGAGTAACCGCGTAAAGCAGTCCAACTTAGGTAAAGAACTGAAGGCCACCATCGCCGGATATTCTGCTATCGGTGTAGGACGCATAGCTCCTAATTTCACTCTGAACACACCCGATGGAAAACCTATCACCCTATCGTCGCTTAGAGGCAAGTGTGTACTCATCGACTTTTGGGCTTCATGGTGCGGACCTTGTCTGCGCGAGGCCCCAAACATCAAAAAAGTGTATGCCAAGTATCACGACAAAGGCTTCGAGGTTCTATCCGTATCGGTAGATGATAAGAAAGACAAATGGACTCAGGCTATAGAGAAGCATCAGCTCAACTGGCTGCACGTATCAGCTTTGAAAGGATGGAAATGTCCGGTAGCACAGTTATATAAAGTAACGGGCGTGCCTGCCATGTTCTTGATAGACAAGGAAGGAAAAATAGTATCTACAAAGGCTCGCGGTGAAGCGTTAGAGCAAGAAGTAGCTAAACTCTGCAAATAAAAAGGATATGAAAAGACTTATTTTAATACCCTGTTTATTACTCTGTGCCCTGATGGTTAAAGCGCAAGGCATAGTATTCAATGAGGGCACATGGAACGATGTGCTGAAGTTGGCCAAGGAGAAGAATTGTCCGGTATTCATAGATGTGTATACCTCATGGTGCGGTCCTTGCAAAAAGATGGCGAAAGAGATTTTCACCCAGAAAGAGGCAGGCGACTACTTCAACGAACACTTCGTAAACTATAAGGTAGATGCCGAGAAGGGTGAAGGTGTAAAGATAGCTTCGCAGTTCAATGTTTCTGCATACCCTACTTGTCTGTTCGTTACTGGCGAAGGGAAACTGGTATCAAGCTTTATGGGAGCGCAGACAGTACGCAGTTTGCTACGCGAGGGTGCAAAGGCGGTGAAGAATTATTCGCTCTTACCTCAGATAGAGAAGATGGATGCCGAATATAAATCGGGCAAGAAAGACGTAGCGTTTCTAAAGGAATACTGCCAAGCACGAAGCGAATTTGGCGAGAAGGGCGGACAGCCGTTAAACGACTTGCTCAACCAACTGCCAGATAATGAGCTTACACTGAAAGAAAACCTTACATGGATTCAGAGCCTCACAGTGTACGACCTTCCGCTTATCAATCGCCTGGTAACTATACTGAGCGGTATGGACAAGAAAACGGGAATGCAACTTAACAAAGCCATAATGAAGGCGATGAGCACATTCATAGCGCAAAGCACCGAAGGCAACAAAAAAGCAGAGTTCGAGCAACTGATGACAATAAAGGATAAACTTATCGCCTTCGACCCAACCAACGATGATAACGGTGTAGGCGCATCTATGGGTGGTGGCATGTCGTATCTGGCATCAGAGCAACTAAAGATGTCGTTCTACATGCGCAACAAATACAATCCAGAATTCGAGAAGGTATTCCTCCCCTATCTGCAAAAAAAGATGGCAGAAAGCCCTACCGACTCACTCATAGCTCGTTCGGATGCCGAAGAGAAGTATTATTCCGACCTTCTAAAATCTGATACCGTCAGTGCGGAGAAGAAGCACGATATAGAGCAAAGCCGAAGCTTTATGAAGCTATTTAGCGGAGTGAAGAACAAGTTGCTCTCTACTACCCTCTATAACGCCGCCGGCTATTACTGGGACATCCACGCACCGCAATCGGAGCAACTGAAGCAAAAATACATTGAGTGGCTAAATTTCTTCTATGCGTTAGACCGTGGCACCAACATCGCCATTCCAGCATCAGAAAAACTCATTGAACTTGGCCGAAAAGACCTTGCCATCAAGTTACTTCAAAACTTAGAAGAATATCTAAAACTGACCGGCGACCCTGACAAGGAACTAGACAAAACCCGTCAGGCTCTGGAGAAGCTGAAGTAAACTTAGCACAATAACAGCATAAAAGAATATCCCACTATTGATGACTCATAAAGTACACCAATAGTGGGATATCTCTTTTATATCAAATTATTAAAGCAGTTTCTCTACTTCGCTTTCGCTTATAGAAACGATAGAGGCTATATCGGCAACTGATAGTCCTTTGTCGGCAAGGTTTCTTACCATACCGCGAAGCAAGCTATCTTTCTGCTCAATAAGTTGCTCTATAGTCTTGTCTTTCTGCTCGATGTCCTTGTTCTTTTGCTCGATGTCCTTGTTCTTTTGCTCGATGTCCTTATTCTTCTGCTCGATGTCCTTATTCTTCTGCTCGATGTCCTTATTCTTCTGCTCGATGTCCTTATTCTTCTGCTCGATGTCTTTGTTCTTCTGCTCAATGACTTTATCTTTCATCATGATAGTTGTATCACGAGCCTCTATTTCTGAAAGGATTTCATCTTCTACAGCCATATCGCGGCGCACCTCAGGTCTTGTTGCAGCAAGCACCAAGCGATGAACTAAAAGCAACTCATCGCCCTTCATTCCTTCCTCGTTGATATTTAGCAGATGGTCATCGTCCGAAATGCGATAATCCTGATCGAATACAGAAAGCATACGCTCAAGATGATTACGGGCACGACCTTTTAGATAAGGTATCTGCACTATGATACTATCGTGAGTAAGGCTCTCGATAAACGGGTCTGGCACACCTTTTTCTATGCGACGGTCGTCATAGTCCAGATAATAACGGCGCACATATACCACAGGCTCCTGCAAGTCGCCCAACTTATGTCCCAATATATAAATAGAGATAATAGGTAGACCAAACTTTCCGTTCGTCTCTTCCTTAACATTAGTCTTATCAAGATAATGTGTACCCAGATACTGGCGGAAGCGCAATGTTTCTGTAGCCAGCCACGTTTTCTGCAGTTCTATAAGCACAAGTTGCTCCTTACCCTCATCGTCCACTATCTTAGCCGAGAAATCTATGAGGAAGATAGAGATACGAGTTTGCTGCAGATTGCTATACTCGTTACGTCGCATCTGCACATCTCTCACCTCTCTCTTCAGAAGAGCCGACAGCAGAATACGCGCCACGCGGTTATCCTCTAACAGGAATTTGAATACCGAATCGTAAATAGGATTTGCAATAATAGCCATAGTTCTGCGTTTTATTATTCGTTATATGCAAAGAAAATGAATATTCCGCAATACTCCAAACAAATACATCGCAATATACTTTCAAAGAATAGCTTACAGCAAAGTGATAAAGCCGAAGACCAAGCCTATAAAACAACAATTATAATCACAAAAATGGGGGGGGTAATTAAGGCTCGACAACTTTTTTATAATCATTTCACATTTTAAACCGTAAGAAATCTGTTTATACAAAAACTTAATTTTTATCTTTGCGCCCGGATTAAAAAAAACGATTTTTCCACGAGAAAAATAGGGCAAAGAGAGAAATAGCACATAGAATAAAACTATCGCAAAAAGTAAAACTAGACATTAAGTATATGAGTAGTTTTAACGAATGGATCAACAAAAATAAACGCATTTTATGGTGTGCCATATTGTTGGCCGGAGCTAAGGCATGGTGTGCCGCTCCGGAGAACGCAGACAGCCTGACGTGTATCATCAACTTCCGCATTAGTAAAACTACCATCGACTCTCAATACATGGGCAACTCCGATGCCATCGCCGCATTTCGAACGGCACTCGATTCCGTAGGTTCAGAACATATAAAACGTATAGCCATACGCTCTTGGGCTTCGCCCGAAGGTAACACGACTTTCAATAACTGGCTGTCTACCGAACGCGCTTCGGCAGCACGCAAGTTGGTAGACCAACTACTGCCGTCTGGCGAAAGAGGCTTCAAGGTAGACGCTGAAGGCGAATCGTGGGATGGACTGAAGTCTTTCGTGGCAAGCGATGAAAAGCTTGACGCGAAGACGAAAGAACGCATAATGACAATTCTGAACGGCACGCAGACCAAGGACCAGAAGAAGCTTGAGCTGAGACGAATGCCATGCTACGGTTATCTAAAGACTACCTACTATACCAGATTACGTAACTCCATTATATGTGTATTCTATACGCAGAAGATGCCAGAGCCTATAACAGTACTGCCTGACAGCGTAACGACAGTAGAGCCTGCGGATGTAGATACCGTAATAATAAAGGAAATCACTGAAACGACATATTCCCCAGAAGTAAAAAAGCAGAAAGACGGAATAGTATTGGCGGTAAAGACCAACTTGCTATACGATGCGCTATGCGTGCCAAATGCAGGCATGGAACTTCCGTTGGGCGACGATTGGTCGGTATCGGCAGCATGGATGTATGCGTGGTGGAAGAGCGACAAGCGTCATAACTATTGGCGTACATACGGCGGAGATATCGAGATGCGCCGTTGGTTTGGAAAGCCAGGACGAAGAGTGCTTACCGGGCATCACGTAGGGGTGTACGGACAGATAGTTACGTACGATTTTGAAAGAGGCGGACGAGGCTATCTGGGCGATAAATGGAGTTACGGGGGAGGCGTGGCTTACGGCTACTCGTTACCTGTGGGACATCGGTTCAATGTGGATTTCACATTGGGAATCGGCTACCTTGGAGGATCGTACAAGGAGTACATCCCTTTGGACGGTCACTATGTATGGCAGACCACTAAGAACCACCGCTGGTTCGGCCCGACCAAGGCGGGTATCTCTTTGGTGTGGTTGATCGGCCGTGGCAACTACAACGAGAAGAAAGGAGGCAGGCAGTGATACTGATACGCTTTAGTCTGGTGTTCATATTTTTATGGATAGGACTGACGTCTTGTGAGCATAAGGATTTATGTTTCGATCATCCGCACTTTGCCACGGTGCGGGTAGTATTCGACTGGACCAAGATTTCCAATCACGACAAGCCTGAAGGAATGAGGGTCGTATTTTATCCGACCGACGATGAAAGCAACACGTGGACATTTGATTTCCCCGGAGGAGAGGATGGGGAAGTGGAGCTCCCCGAGAATGATTACCGGGTAATTTGCTTCAACTACGATACCGACGGGATGGTTTGGAAAGGAAACGGCAGTTACACGCTTTTTACTGCCGATACGCGTGATGTTCAGTCACCGGATAACCGGACAATGGCTGTCACCCCACCCTGGCTGTGTGGCGACCATATAGACGGAGTTATCCTCAAGGACATTCCGGGAGGAAGCGCGGAGATAGTACGGCTAACTCCCGTAAACATGGTATGTCACTACACGTATGAGGTGAACGGTCTTCGGGGACTGGATAGGGTGGCGGATTTGCGGGCCGCTCTTTCCGGCATGTCCGGCTCGCTTAACATGTCCGGCGACAGTTTGCCCGCCGATCTTTCGGAGAGCCTGCTCTTTGATGGAATGGTTTCACGGAATCAGATTA
>OJKP01001493.1_pt1 | contig 13327 bp, 14 predicted proteins | sample 1596521 | NCBI WGS metagenome assembly OJKP01 (sample SAMEA4350130, study PRJEB24818) | metagenome | biome: human; feature: gut; material: faeces | place: Denmark | collected 2013-09
CTCCTCCTGGGCCACATAGCCCAGCCGCTGGGCGATCTGCCCGGGCAGGATGCGCTTGAAGGCGAACTGCTGGCACCGGGAGCGGATGGTGGCCGGGACCTTGTGCAGCTCGGTGGTGGCCAGGATGAACATCAGGTGGGAGGGCGGCTCCTCCAAGATCTTCAGCAGGGCGTTGAAGGCGGGGGTGGACAGCATATGCACCTCGTCCACGATATACACCCGCTTGCGCACGGCGGCGGGGGTGTACACCGCCTCGTCCCGCAGGGCGCGGACCTGGTCCACGCCGTTGTTGGAGGCGGCGTCCAGCTCCAGAACATCCAGAAAGCTGCCGCTTTCCAATCCCAGACAGCTGGGACACTGACAGCAGGGGTCGCCGTTTACCGGGTGCTCACAGTTGACGGCCTTGGCCAGAATTTTGGCGCAGGTGGTCTTGCCGGTACCTCTTGTGCCGGTGAACAGATAGGCGTGGGAGGTACGGCCCTCTGCCACCTGCTTTTTCAAGGTCTCGGTGATGTGCTCCTGACCGATGACGTCGGAAAACACCTTGGGCCGCCATTTGCGGTACAGCGCCTGATACATGGAACACACCTCCTGAAAAATCGAATCCGCGGGAAGGAAGAGTGCGCGCGGGCAGCTCCAAAGGGTGCCCTGCGCATATGAAAACATCCTCCGTTTGCAGACACGGAACCGGCGTCCTCGCGGCACATGGAACATCCCGCTTAATGCTGCTCGGTTCCCCGCCTGACATGGTTCACGGGGCTCCATTGCGCGAGACCGGCTCCGCGTCTGCAAGCGGAGGATGAATTGCGGAATCTATTATACGATATTTTTTCTGAATTATCAACTGGAAATTTCGTTTTTACCGGCAGTTGTGTCGGTGTTTCCGGGGAATACTTGCCTTGACAGAAGGAATGGAGTATAATGGCACCATAATTTTAAACTGGGATTGTTTACCTGAAAGGAGGGGCCATGGAGACCGTTGGGCGTTTCGCGCCGTCCCCCAGCGGGCGGCTGCATCTGGGAAATCTTCTGTGCGCCCTGCTGGTGTGGCTCTCCGCCAGACAAAAGGACGGCCGGGTCCTGCTTCGGGTGGAGGATCTGGATACCGCCCGCTGTCCCCGGAGGTACAGCGAGCAGATGGAGCGGGATCTCCAATGGCTGGGGCTGGATTGGGACATCGGCCCCGGAAGGGACAACGGCACCGGCCCCTATTACCAGAGCCAGCGGACGGAGATCTACCAAGCGGCACTGGAAACGCTGCGGGAAAAGGGCCTTGTTTATCCCTGCTTCTGTACCCGGGCGGAGCTTCACGCTGCCTCCGCTCCCCACCGGGAGGACGGGCAGGTGGTCTATGCCGGGACCTGCCGCCGTCTCACCGCGGCGGAGATCGCGGAAAAAAGCAGAAACCGCGCCCCGGCTCTCCGGCTGATAACGCCGGAGGAGCGTTGGGGCTTTACAGACGGCCACATGGGCCGATACGAGGAAAATCTGGCGGCGGACTGCGGCGATTTTCTGCTGCGACGGTCCGACGGGATGTTCGCCTACCAGTTGGCTGTGGTGGTGGATGACGCCGCCATGGGCGTGACGGAGGTGGTGCGGGGCGCTGACCTGCTGGACTCTACCCCCCGCCAGCTGTACCTCTATTATCTGTTGGGCCTGACGCCGCCGGTTTTCTACCATTTCCCCCTGCTGCTGACGGCGGAGGGCCGCCGCCTTTCCAAGCGGGACGGCGCCGTGGGACTGGACAGCTTGCAGGACAGGCTGCCCCCGGAGGAAATTTTGGGACGGTTGGCGTTTTTAGCAGGGTTCAATCCCTCTGCCGCGCCGAAAACGGCGGCGGAGCTGCTGGCGGACTTCACGTGGGAGAAGGTACCGCGTCAGGATATCCGGATCCCGGCAGAACTTTTCTGTTAAGGTTTTTCAAAACGGCTTGTTTTGGCGGCGGAGCCGCGATAGAATCATGTGGAACCAGTGGGACGGCGCAATGCGCCGGAAAGGAGCACTATGCGGATCATTGTTGTGGGCGCGGGTAAGGTAGGCACCAGCCTGACCGCCCAGCTTATCCGGGAGCACCGGGTTACGGTCATCGACCAGGAACCCAAGCTCATAGAAAATATCATCAATGTCTATGACGTTATGGGCGTCTGCGGCAACGGAGCCAGCTATGAGGTCCAGAAGGAGGCGGAGGTAGGCACGGCGGACCTGCTGATCGCTACCACCTCCAGCGACGAGACCAATATTCTGGCCTGTCTTGCCGCTAAACGCATGGGAGTAACCAAGACTGTGGCGGAAGTAGAAAATATTGATTATATCAGTATGGCAGAAAGCTTGGATATCGGTACGGTTATCAATAAAAAGATGATTGCCGCCAGCCATATTTACCAAATGATGCTGGACGCCGATGTTTCTAATGTAAAATGTCTGACCTTCGCTAATGCTGATGTGGCTGAATTCACAGTCAAAAATGGTTCCCGTATTACCAAATGCGCTGTCAAAGACGCCGGATTACCCAAAGGGGCAACCATCGGCGGACTCATCCGCAATGGCGAAGGTATATTGGTAACAGGTAATACTGTTATTCAGCCCAATGACCATGTTGTGGTATTCTGTTTAGGGATGATGATTAAGAAAATAGAAAAATTCTTCAATTGATGATAAACACAAAAATGATAGCCCGGATTATGGGTTCTCTATTCTTCATAGAAGCAGGCTTCCTTATTCTATGCTCCTTTCTTGCTGTTTATTATAATGAATCGGATCTTTCCGCTTTCCTAACTTCTACAGCAATTACAGTAGGGGCAGGCATCATAGCCTCTCTGACCGGCAAAAATGCAGAAAAGAAGATCAGTCGCCGTGACGGATATGTTATTGTAACTTTCGCATGGGTCTTTTTTTCTTTATTCGGTATGCTTCCATTCTATCTGAGCGGATATATTCCCTGTATAACGGACGCTTTCTTTGAAACCATGTCGGGGTTCACCACTACGGGAGCAAGTATTTTGAACAATATAGAGTCATTGCCACACGGGCTTTTGTTCTGGCGAAGTATGACACAATGGATCGGAGGATTAGGAATTGTCTTTTTTACTATTGCCGTATTACCGATTTCGGAGTAGGCAGTGTACAATTATTTGCAGCGGAAGCCACCGGTCCCACCCATGATAAAGTACATCCGCGTATTGGAGTTACGGCCAAATGGATTTGGACTATCTATTTGGGGCTGACCATTACAGAGATTATTCTGCTGGTTGCTGGAGGCATGAACTTTTTCGACAGTGTATGTCATTCTCTGACTACTACCGCCACAGGAGGATATTCAACCAAACAAAATAGCATTGCCGCCTTCAACTCTCCTTACATAGAATATATAATTACGCTATTCATGTTTTTGGCAGGTATCAATTTCACCTTACTATATCTACTGTTCCTAAAAGGAAATTTCAAACGCTTATTCCAAAATACAGAACTCCACTGGTATTTGGGAACTGTGGGATTTTTTACCCTTTTCACTACTGTCACTCTTATTTTCACCAGTCCGTTCAGTATTGAAGAATCTTTCCGTAAAGCCATATTTCAGGTTGTTTCCTTACAAACCACTACCGGATTCATTTCTGCAGATTATATGACTTGGGTACCTGTACTTTGGACATTAATGTGCATCATCATGCTGTTTGGAGCTTGTGCCGGATCCACCACAGGAGGAATAAAATGTATACGCATAGCCATTATGAGCCGTGTTTCTAAAAATGAATTCAAACATATCATTCATCCCAATGCTATACTTCCTGTACGTATCAACCACCAAGTTGTTTCATCAACAACCAAGTCAGCAGTACTTGCATTCATTTTTCTATATATGGCAATTATTTTTATTGGATGGCTGGTTCTTATGCTGTTTGGAGTAGGATTTGAAGAAGCTTACAGCGTAGTCATTTCCAGTTTGGGCAATGTAGGCCCAGGTATTGGAAAATGCGGTCCGTCCTATTCATGGAGCGGATTGCCGGATGCAGCAAAATGGATAAGTGCAATATTGATGCTGATAGGGCGTTTGGAATTATTTACCGTACTTCTGCTCTTCATGCCGAGTTTTTGGAAAAAGCATTGACATTTACGTCCTATAACCATTTTTATACATAAATAATTCAAAAAATCTCAATGAAGCTTCAAATATTGGCTATCTTTGCACCCTCATTTAAAGGGTAACAAGATGAATAATATGTTGAGATACATTGTATATATCCTATTATTTCTACTGTTTACGATAACAGTAGATCAGGATTATCATACGGTTGAGACAACAGATTTACCCCCACAGACCTCTTGTTACCAGCAACAACAAGACCCCTGCAAAAGAACAGTGGACTTCCTGTTTACCAACAATTTTGCAGATATGCCACAAATAGCCATATCACTTGACAACCCTTCCACATCAAAGTTCAAATGTATAGTCCGCATTTTAGCAGCATTGAACGAACTTAAAAAGCAGGAGCTACAAACAAACCATATAGTTTGCCACACTTTTCATTCGCTTTACACCGATGCAGTAGATTATTATATCTATGCACTCCGGCGGATCATCATTTAATTTTTAATCTTTTTTCAGCATTTTGCTGAGTAGAAATCCTTATAACAAACGTCTTATAAGGAAAATTTTTCTATTCGTTTGTCTAATCAAAAAAAGTTTAGATATGTATTTTACATTATTAGTTGTCGTTATCCTGACGGCAATCGCATTAGTTGCCGTAGCATTGGGAATTGCCCGTGCCATTTCTCCCCGTTCATACAACTCACAAAAGGGAGAAGCTTACGAATGTGGTATTCCTACGCGGGGACGGTCGTGGATGCAATTCAAAGTAGGTTATTATCTATTTGCTATCCTCTTCCTGATGTTCGATGTGGAAACAGTATTTTTATTTCTTTGGGCTGTAGTGGTACAAGACCTAGGAGTGTACGGTCTGTTTAGCATCCTTTTCTTTTTAGTTATATTAGTTTTAGGTCTGGCATATGCCTGGAAGAAAGGAGCGTTGGAATGGAAGTAAAGAAACCAACCATAAAGTCTATTCCTTATGAAGACTTCAAAGACAATGAGTATTTGGAAAACATGGTCAAGCAGCTCAATGAAGGCGGTACCAAAGTACTGGTGGGCTGTTTGGATGACCTTATCAACTGGGGACGCAGCAATTCGTTGTGGCCGCTTACATTTGCAACCAGTTGTTGTGGAATCGAGTTTATGGCAGTGGGTGCTGCCCGGTATGATTTCGCCCGCTTCGGGTTTGAAGTAGCCCGTGCCAGTCCGCGCCAGGCAGATATGATCATGGTAGCAGGAACTATCACACACAAGATGGCTCCGGTACTAAAACGTTTGTATGACCAGATGGCGGATCCTAAATACGTCATTGCAGTAGGCGGATGCGCCATTAGCGGCGGTCCTTTTAAAAAATCATATCACGTATTGAACGGAGTAGACAAAATTCTTCCCGTTGACGTATATATTCCCGGATGTCCGCCCCGACCTGAAGCCTTGTTGTACGGCATGATACAATTGCAACGTAAAGTAAAACTGGAAAAATTCTTCGGCGGAGTGAACCGCAAAGAAAATGAACCACAAAATCCCGAACAAGCATGAGTGAAAGAATAGAAATACCTGCCGAAAAGCTACATGAAGAAATGCTGAAATTGCGGCAGGGTAAACATATGGATTTTCTACGCAGCCTTACCGGAATGGACTGGGGCGAAGAAGGACTAGGTGTAGTCTATCATCTGGAAGATACGAATACAAGAGAAAATATAGTGGTCAGCACTCGCACAACCAACCGAGAAAAGCCGGAACTTCCTAGTGTAAGTGATATTTGGAAAGGTGCTGAATTCAATGAACGCGAAGTGTACGACTATTATGGTATCCGCTTTATAGGACATCCTGATATGCGCCGTTTGTTCCTGCGTGATGACTGGGTAGGCTATCCATTGCGTAAGGACTACGATGAAAGCCTCAACCCACTCCGTATGACCAATGAGGAACCTGTAGACACGACACAATATATAGAAGTACAACATGATGGCAGTGTAATAGAAAAACGCGAAACCATTTTTGATGAGGACGAATATATCATTAACATAGGTCCTCAACATCCGGCAACCCACGGTGTACTTCGTTTTCGTGTTTCACTGGAAGGTGAGATTATCAAAAAACTGGATGTGCACTGCGGATACATCCATCGAGGTATCGAAAAAATGTGCGAAAGTCTTACCTATCCCCAAACCTTGGCCCTGACCGACCGTTTGGATTATTTAGGTGCGCACCAAAACCGCCATGCTCTCTGTATGTGCATTGAACAGGCAATGGGCGTAGAAGTAAGCGAACGGGTACAATACATTCGTACCATTATGGACGAATTGCAACGTATAGATTCTCACTTGCTTTTCTTCTCCTGTCTCTGTATGGATATGGGTGCCTTGACCGCATTCTTCTATGGATTCCGTGATCGTGAGAAGATATTGGATATCTTCGAAGCAACTACCGGAGGACGTTTGATACAGAATTATAACACCATTGGAGGGGTACAAGCTGATATCGCTCCGGACTTTGTACAGAAAGTAAAAGAATTCATTGCTTATCTGCGTCCGATGCTAAAAGAATACCATGAAGTATTCACCGGAAATGTCATTGCCCAAGAACGTTTGAAAGGTGTGGGAGTTCTTTCACGGGAAGATGCCATCTCTTTCGGAGCGACAGGAGGTACAGGACGCGCCAGCGGTTGGGCATGCGATGTCCGCAAGCGTCATCCCTATGCGATGTATGGCAAGGTAGATTTTAAAGAGATTGTCCACACTGAAGGTGACTGCTTTGCACGTTATATGGTCCGTATGGAAGAAATACTGGAAAGTATGGATATCATTGAGCAACTGATAGACAATATTCCTGAAGGGAACTATCAGGAAAAGATGAAACCGATTATACGTGTGCCCGAAGGGAATTATTATGCCGCAGTGGAAGGTTCTCGCGGAGAGTTCGGTGTTTATCTGGAAAGTCGTGGAGACAAATTTCCTTACCGCATGAAATTCCGCGCTACCGGTTTGCCTTTAGTATCAGCAATGGAAACTATGTGCCGCAACGCAAAAATTGCCGACTTAATTGCTATTGGTGGAACGGTAGATTATGTAGTACCGGATATTGACCGATAATAATGTGCCGATTCTTCAATATACAATTTGGAGAATGCACTATTTATCAGACTGAGAATTAACAAATTAAATAATTACAAGTTTGCCTATTGGCAAATTAGCAAATTGACACATTATTAAATTATGTTCGATTTTAGTATAGTCACCCAATGGGTACACTCACTGCTCACGTCATTTATGCCTGAAGAACTGGCAGTGCTCATAGAATGTATAGTAATTGGCGTATGTATCATGTTGGCATATGCAGTTATTGCTATCATTATGATTTTCATGGAACGTAAAGTGTGCGCCGCTTTCCAATGCCGCTTGGGGCCAATGCGTGTAGGTCCCCAAGGTACCATACAGGTGTTTGCCGATGTATTCAAGATGTTGATCAAGGAAATTATCACCATCCGACATGCTGACAAGTTCCTGTACAATTTGGCACCTTACATTGTTATCCTCGCCTCTATCATGGCTTTCAGTTGCCTACCCATCAACAAGGGCATGGAGGTCCTTGATTTCAATGTAGGTATTTTCTTCTTATTGGCAGCATCCAGTATCGGCGTAGTAGGTATTTTGCTGGCAGGTTGGAGTTCCAATAACAAATATTCATTAATCGGAGCCATGAGAAGTGGCGCTCAAATGATTAGTTATGAATTATCTGTAGGATTAAGCATCCTTACTATTGTAATCTTAACAGATACCATGCAACTAAGCGAAATTGTAGAACGCCAAGCTGACGGCTGGTTCCTTTTTAAAGGACATATACCTGCATTGATCGCTTTTATCATTTATCTGATAGCCGGAAATGCAGAAGTCAACCGCGGCCCGTTTGACTTGCCTGAAGCAGAAAGTGAACTGACTGCGGGATATCATACCGAATATTCCGGTATGCACTTCGGCCTGTTCTATGTGGCAGAATTTGTAAACTTGTTTATCATCGCCGCAGTAGCCACAACCATCTTTCTAGGAGGATGGATGCCGCTACATATTCCTGGACTAGACGGATTCAATGCCATTATGGATTATATTCCCGGATTTATTTGGTTCTTTGGCAAGTCATTCTTTGTAGTATGGTTACTAATGTGGATCAAATGGACATTTCCCCGTCTGCGTATTGACCAAATTCTAACGCTGGAATGGAAGTACTTGGTTCCAATAGGTTTGTGCAACCTGTTGTTGATGGTAATTATTGTTGTATTTAAATTACATTTCTGATGAAAGAAGAAAAACATTCCTATATAAAAGGGCTGCTTCATGGCATCGGTACATTACTTACCGGCATGAAAGTGACAGGACGAGAGTTCTTCACTCCTAAAGTCACTGAACAATATCCCGAAAACCGTGCCACATTAAAAATATCGCCCCGTTTCCGAGGACGGCTTATCATGCCGGTTGATGAGAATGGTAATAACAAATGTATTGCTTGCGGACTTTGCCAGATGGCTTGCCCCAATGATACAATCACCATTACCAGCGAATCTGTGACCAACGAAGAAACAGGCAAGAAAAAGAAAATATTGGTAAAGTATGAGTACGACCTGGGAGCCTGTATGTTCTGTCAACTTTGTGTGAACGCTTGTCCACATGATGCCATTCGGTTCGATACAGAATTCGAGAATGCTGTGTTCGACCGCAGCAAACTAGTTCTCACCCTGAACAAAAAATAAAAAACAAACGATATTATGACACTACAACTAATTGTATTCATTGTACTGGCGTTGTTTATCGCTGTCTGTTCGGTATTGGCAGTCACGACCTCACGTATCTTGCGTGCAGCAACTTATCTGCTGTTCGTTTTATTTGGTACAGCAGGTATTTACTTCCAACTCAACTACTCATTCTTGGGAGCTGTACAATTACTGATTTACGCCGGTGGTATAACAGTGCTTTATGTATTTAGTATCTTATTGACCTCTTCACAGGGAGACAAAGCAGAGAGATTAAAAAATGGAAAGATGGTGGCCGGAGCTATTTCTACTATAGCAGGACTGGCTATCTGTCTGTTCGTCATGCTGAAGAACGAATTCTTGCCCTCTCATTTTGTTCATGGTGAACTGGATGTACGCACGATCGGTCATGCACTGATGGGCATGGAAAAATATCAATATATCCTTCCTTTCGAAGTAATCAGCGTGTTATTACTCGCTTGCATCGTAGGAGGAATCCTAATCGCTAGAAAAAGATAGAACTTATGGTACACATGGAATATTATCTGGTGGTTTCCACCTTTATGATGTTTGCGGGAATCTATGGTTTCTTCACCCGCCGCAATTTATTGGCCATGCTCATCAGTGTGGAACTGATACTGAATTCGGTAGACATCAACTTCGCCGTATTCAACCGATACCTTTTTCCCGAAGAACTGGAAGGCTTTTTTTTCGCCCTGTTCGCTATCGGCGTGAGTGCGGCTGAAACAGCAGTAGCTATTGCTATCATTATCAATATCTACCGCAATGTACGCAATATCCAAGTGAAGAACTTAAATGAAATGAAAAACTAATTATGGAACATACAATACTAATCCTTATCCTACCTTTCCTCAGTTTCCTGATACTGGGGCTGGCAGGTATGCGTATGAAGAACGGATTGGCAGGAACCATCGGCACCGTTTCACTGGCAGGGGTGACGTTGCTTTCCTACCTCACTGCCTTCAATTATTTTGCAGGAGGGCGTACGGCAGAAGGCGTCTATCCTACTCTCACACCTTATAATTTTGAATGGTTACCTTTCACAACGAACCTGCATATTGACATGGGAATCATGCTTGACCCTATTTCAGTTATGATGCTAGTCGTTATTTCCACCGTCAGTCTGATGGTACATATCTATTCATTCGGATATATGAAAGGTGAAAAAGGCTTTCAACGTTACTACGCATTTCTTAGCCTGTTTACCATGTCCATGTTGGGACTCGTAGTAGCAACCAATATTTTCCAGATGTATGTCTTTTGGGAACTGGTAGGTGTTTCTTCTTATCTACTTATCGGCTTTTATTACACCAAGAAAGAAGCGATTGCTGCCAGTAAAAAAGCATTTATTGTTACCCGTTTCGCTGATTTAGGCTTTCTGATCGGTATCTTGATTTACGGCTATTATGCCGAAACATTCTCGTTCACCCCCCAACTTCAGGTACTTGCAGTTGCCGGAAGTATGATACCATTGGCCTTGGGGCTAATGTTTATCGGTGGTGCCGGTAAAAGTGCGATGTTTCCATTGCACATCTGGTTACCGGATGCTATGGAAGGTCCTACTCCTGTCAGTGCATTAATCCATGCTGCTACCATGGTAGTAGCCGGTGTATATCTGGTAGCCCGTATGTTCCCGTTGTTTATAGGATATGCGCCCGAAGTGCTGCACTGGATAGCTTATATCGGTGCGTTCACTGCATTCTACGCCGCTAGTGTGGCGTGTGCACAAAGCGATATCAAACGTGTGCTCGCCTTCTCCACTATATCTCAAATTGGATTTATGATTGTTGCATTAGGCGTTTGTACTTCCATGAATCCTCATGAAGGAGGACTAGGCTACATGGCATCCATGTTCCACCTGTTCACACACGCCATGTTCAAGGCATTGCTGTTCTTAGGAGCCGGATGTATCATTCATGCCGTACACAGTAACGAGATGAGCGCCATGGGAGGACTTCATAAATTCATGCCCGTCACCCACTGGACATTCCTGATTGCTTGTCTGGCTATCTCGGGTATCTGGCCATTCTCAGGTTTTTTCTCTAAAGACGAAATTCTGACTGCCTGCTTCCAATTCAGTCCTGTTATGGGATGGATAATGACAGGCATTGCCGCCATGACAGCATTTTATATGTTCCGCCTTTATTATTGTATTTTCTGGAATGGAGAATGGAAAGGACACTCCCACGAATCCGGACTAGGTGCACATACTCCGCATGAGGCTCCACTTACCATGACATTCCCGCTGATGTTTTTAGCCGCTATCACCTGTGTTGCCGGATTCATACCTTTCGGCAATCTGATCAGTAGTAACGGAGAAGCCTATACCATTCATCTGGATATGCAGATAGCTGCTACAAGTATCATTATTGCTATAGCATCCATCGCTTTAGCTACATGGATGTATGCAGGTAAGAGACAACCCGTAGCCAACTATCTGGCGCGCACATTCCCACGTTTGCACACAGCAGCTTACCACCGTTTCTATATGGATGAGATATGGTTGTTCGTAACCAAGAAAATCATCTTCCGGTGCATCAGTACTCCGATAGCCTGGTGGGACCGGCACGTTATCGATCAATTCTTTAACTTCACTGCGTGGAGTACTCATGCTACCGCCGATGAAATACGCGACATGCAAAGTGGAAACGTACAGCAGTACAGTATTTGGTTCCTTGCAGGTGCATTGATATTGACGCTGATACTATTAATTTAATGAATAATAAAAAATCCGCCGCATGGCCATTTTTTAATTTTTAATTTAAAAAGATGAACATACTAAGTTTTTTCATTATAGTTCCCTTGTTGATGCTCGCGAGCCTTTGGGCTTCGCGCAGCGTCAATCAAGTTCGCGGAGTGATGGTTGTCGGATCTTCCATATTATTGGCATTATCCGTTTACCTCACCATTGATTATATCGAACTACGCCAAGCCGGTGCTACAGGAGAGATGCTGTTCACAGCCAGCACAGTTTGGTATGCACCGCTCCATATATGCTACTCAGTAGGAGTAGACGGTATATCAGTAGCAATGTTGCTACTTAGTTCCATTATTGTATTCACCGGTACTTTCGCATCGTGGAAGTTACAACCATTGACAAAAGAATATTTCATGTGGTTCACTCTATTGAGTGTAGGGGTATTCGGATTCTTCGTTTCAACAGACCTGTTCACCATGTTCATGTTTTATGAAGTAGCCCTGATTCCAATGTATCTGCTCATCGGTGTGTGGGGAAGCGGACGTAAAGAATACGCCGCCATGAAACTTACATTAATGTTAATGGGTGGTTCTGCATTTCTACTGATCGGAATTCTCGGTATTTTCTATGGTGCAGGTGGTGAAACAATGAATTTGCTGGAAATCGCCAAACTACATATTCCTCATGAAATGCAACGCATCTTCTTCCCGCTTATCTTCTTGGGGTTCGGAGTCTTAGGAGCTTTGTTCCCTTTCCATACATGGAGTCCCGATGGTCATGCTTCTGCACCGACTGCTGTTTCTATGCTTCACGCTGGAGTATTGATGAAACTAGGAGGTTACGGATGCTTCCGTGTTGCTATGTACCTGATGCCTGAAGGTGCAGCCATGTGGGGAGATGTATTCCTGATATTGACCACTATTTCTGTAGTTTACGGTGCATTCAGTGCTGTGGTACAAACCGACTTAAAATATATCAATGCCTATTCCTCCGTATCCCACTGCGGATTGGTGCTCTTTGCCCTGCTGATGATGACACGCACCAGTTGTACGGGTGCTATTCTCCAAATGTTGAGTCACGGATTAATGACCGCTTTGTTCTTCGCCCTTATTGGTATGATATACGGACGTACCCACACTCGTGATGTCCGATTAATGGGAGGTTTGATGAAGATTATGCCTTTCCTGGCTGTAGGTTATGTTATTGCCGGTCTTGCTAACTTGGGACTTCCGGGACTAAGTGGTTTTGTTGCTGAAATGACGGTCTTTGTAGGTTCTTTCCAAAATGATGATACATTCCATCGCGTATGTACCCTAGTGGCAACAACAAGTATCGTCATTACCGCAGTTTATATCCTGCGTGTAGTAGGTAAAATCCTTTACGGCAAAGTTTTGAATCCCGAACATCTGAAACTCACAGACGCAACTTGGGATGAAAGAGTAGCCGTTATCTGCCTCATCGCCTGTGTAGCAGGTTTAGGATTGGCTCCATTCTGGATAAGCGATCTGATCAGTAACAGTGTAGAACCAATCATAAGTCAATTATTAAATTAAAATTTGAGAATTAAAAATTAAAAAATAGCAATGATGGACATAACTGCAATACTCCATATGCATGCCGAACTGAGTCTGACAGCCGTTTTTATTCTGATGTTTCTGTTAGATTTATTTTTACCGGCAACACAACGTCACTGGTTACGCCCCATGGCATGTATCCTGCTGACCATTCAACTCTTAGCAAACCTATGGCCGGAAGAGGTGACTTTATTTGGCGG
>OJKP01001494.1_pt1 | contig 13318 bp, 10 predicted proteins | sample 1596521 | NCBI WGS metagenome assembly OJKP01 (sample SAMEA4350130, study PRJEB24818) | metagenome | biome: human; feature: gut; material: faeces | place: Denmark | collected 2013-09
TATTTGTTACTTCTTAAAGAAAAAATTAAATTTTCAAAACAAATAAAAAGAATATAACAATGAAGAACATGATTAAAGTTGCTTTTGTTGCAGTGTTCATCTGCATGGCAGGCTATGGTGTGTATGCATCACAACAAGAAACTGAATTGTCAGAACTCGCTTTGGCTAATATAGAAGCACTAGCACAAAGTGAATCTAATTGTGCTGAGTGGACAAAAAAACAATGCTATACGGTTTTTTCTACAGAATATGGGATGGATTATTATGCTACATGTCCTGAAACGACTATGGGTGGAATCGGAGAATGTGGAGCTATAGAATCTCATAAACCTGCAGGTGTGTCTATTATCAACGAATGTTTACAATGTATACGCGAGTATTAGACAATTCTTATGATTCAAAGAGAAATGGATTCATAACTTGCGTATTTGAAATGATTCAGAATGCGCAAGTTATTTTTATATTCTATTCAGCATTATACTTAAAGACAAATGAAAATTGTATTGTTATTTTTAGCCATATCCTTTTTAACTAGTTCATGTGTGAAAGTTGAAAAAACATATTCTAATATAGTTCAGAAACACATCCCTGATTCTTGTATAACAATTTCCCTTGAAAAGAAGGAACTGCCTATCGATTTAATTTATCCTACAGATATTCAAGTCGTAGATACATTCTTACTGGTTTCTCAACATCACAATGAGAATATTATACAAGCGTATAGCACATTGTCATTAAAACATCTGGGAAGTTTTCTTAAAAAAGGAAGTGGACCTAATGAGGTTATGGCTTTTGGATTGATAGCACAGTCGTATACAGAGTTTGGAAACCCTAAGCTCATCATACAATCTTATCCTAATTTCCTAGGTGTTCTTAACATAAAACAGTCCATAGAATCCGGTCGGGCAGTATTTGATAAACAATATAGGTTTGAAACCATTTTGGGTAAAGATCTTTTTTTGGCTTCGCATAGCGTATATGTCTTGGATTCAGTAAATCTTATGATGACTAAAGACCCTTTACGTTCCGGAGTCAAGAATGATAACAATTTTTTTTGGGAATTTTATAATTCTGAAAAGGATGTTGTAACTCGACAGTTGAAATATGAGAATTTCCCTTTTATGGATTCTTTCTTGAAGGAGTCTTATAGGTCATTAAAGCCAGATCGTTCAAAGGTTGCATTATTCTATAGGTTCTTCGATATGGTTTCTATAGCTGATTTAAAATCAGGTAAAGTTGTACAGGTTATACCAAGTGGCAAATCTATAGATCCAAATAAAGTAAGGGACATTGATTTACGTTGTTTGTACTACAAGATGGGGAAATGTACGAATGATTATATATTTGGACTTTATGCAGGCGGATTAAGTGTATTAAAAGAGGACGATCCAATGTCTAATAAAAACTGTTCTTTAAGAATTTATAATTGGCATGGAGATTTATTATATAATTACCAGTTTGAGGATAATGTAAGAATGTTTACCGTGGATGAAAGTCAAAGTTTCATGTATGTAGTAACAGATTCTGATTCTATAATCAGATATGATTTGAATAATATTTCTATGTAATTCCCCTATCTTCCATCTCAGCATCGCTCATGCGGTTCGGCTTATTACGATGTTTAGGGACATTCAGTAAATACTATAAAATTAGAAATTTGAAAATTGCCCATCATTGACTATACATCAATGGCGGGTTTCTCAATGGCTCACTGATTGGCGGGAACAGTTATTGTGGCACACGCAATCATAAAGTCAGGCATAATAAAAGCCGGCATCTAATAGGTGTCGGCTTTTATTATGCTGTATGTTTTATTATCTCAACCGTAGTATATCGCCTACCTTTGGCGCAGGAGACTCTGGATTCATTTTGTTTAGTTTGTAAAGTCGGTCTAAGCGCATACCGAATTTCTGCGAAATGCTGTACATTGAATCGCCATCGCGTACTACATATACAATGTGTTCTTTGGTAGCGCGGCGGTTTTTCTTTTCAAGATAAACAATCTCTCCACCTCTAAATATATAGTCTTTAGGAAGCTCGTTGTACTTGCGCAACTTTCGACTGCTGATTCCTAATTCTTTTCCTAAGTTTTTAAACGTATCTCTGGGGCGAGCTACTATATAAAGCAGTCCGTTGGCAAGATAGGGCTGATGCGGATCGGGGTATGTCTCTGCAAATTTAAGTCCGTGCTTCTTGTCGTACCGGTGCAAGTCGTATAGTTCGATGATGTTTATCAGTCGGTTGGCATATTGTGGGTCGGTAGCATATCCGGCTTTCTTCAAACCTCGCGCCCATCCTTTATAATCGGTAGGAGATAGCTGGAACAAGAAAGCGTATCTGGCTCCAGAACGTAAGAACTTAGAGTGATCTCTATATGAATCCTTGGCGTGTCTGTAGGCGCGGAAACATTCTTGGCGCGCATCATCGTCGTGGCGAACGTTGGGTCCGCTCCATGCACTGCCGCATTTTATACCAAAATGGTTGTTCGATTTCCGTGCAAGTTCTCCTTTACCCGCTCCCGATTCAAGCAACCCCTGCGCCAATGTGATACTGGCAGGTATGTGATACAGTTTCATTTCTTCAACTGCTATGGCTCTATATTTGTGTATGTATTCTTCGTAAGCCTGATTTTTACGCATGCTTTGTGCGCTGCTTGTCAAAATAGATAGAAGCAATGCCACTGCGATAGGTAATGTATGTTTCATCCTGATTCCGTTTTCTGTTGTTTTGAGTGCGTAAAGATAGAAATTTATGCCGAAATGTTACATCAAAAATGAAGTAATGTTTCATAGCTTACATTGTCAGTCTGTAAAAAACAGTCAATAAAAAAGCGGCATTTGTTTTAAATCATATATCTTTGCCCCTAATACAAAAACTTATTTTAAAATTTAAACGAGATGAATAAAGCCATTATTACCGTAGTAGGCAAGGATACTATGGGTATTATCGCAAGAGTTTGTACCTATCTTGCCGAAAACAAGATTAACATTTTGGATATTTCGCAGACTATCGTACAAGAGTATTTCAACATGATGATGATTGTAGATATGTCGAAGATGACAAAACCATTTGAACAAGTGGTTAATGAGTTGGTAGCCGAGGGAAGTGCTATGGGAGTGCAGGTAAAATGCCAGCGTGAGGAAATCTTTGACAAGATGCATCGCATCTGATGAATGTTACAGTAAAGAATACGATACGTTATGATAAATATAAACGAGGTTCTCGAAACCAACAAGATGATTGAGAAAGAGAATCTGGATGTGCGCACCATTACAATGGGTATCAACCTGCTGGATTGTGCCGACGGAAATCTGGATGTTCTCTGTAAAAATATATATGATAAAATAACTCGCTATGCGAAAGACCTGGTGAATACAGGTGAGGAGATAGCAAAAGAATTTGGTATACCTATCGTCAACAAGCGCATCTCTATCACTCCGATTGCTTTGGTGGGTGGAGCGGCTTGTAAGACTCCGGATGATTACGTTAAGATAGCGCAGACACTTGATAAGGTGGCTCTTGAACTGGGAGTGAACTTTATCGGTGGATATTCGGCTATCGTATCAAAGGGCATGAGCCGTAGCGACGAGTTGCTTATTCGTTCTATTCCGAAGGCTTTGGCTTGTACGGAAAGAATTTGCAGCTCTATCAACGTTGGCTCTACCAAGACCGGTATCAATATGGACGCTGTTCGTTTGATGGGTGATATCGTGAAGGAAACGGCGGAGATGACCAAGGAGCGTGGCTCGTTGGGATGCGCTAAGCTTGTAGTACTCTGTAATGCCCCAGACGATAACCCGTTTATGGCCGGAGCGTTTCATGGAGTATCAGAGGCTGATGCCATTATCAATGTAGGCGTAAGCGGACCGGGTGTGGTGAAGTATGCTCTGGAACAGGTGCGTGGTAAAAACTTCGAGATGCTGTGCGAAACGATTAAACGTACTGCTTTCAAGATTACCCGCGTAGGACAGTTGGTAGCGCAGGAAGCATCGCATCGTCTGGGTGTTCCTTTCGGTATCATCGACTTGTCCTTAGCTCCTACTCCGGCGGTAGGCGACAGTGTGGCCGAGATATTGCAGGAAATTGGTCTGGAATATCCGGGCGCTCCGGGCACTACTGCGGCATTGGCTCTGCTTAACGACCAAGTGAAGAAGGGTGGTGTTATGGCATCATCGTATGTAGGCGGACTGAGCGGAGCGTTCATTCCGGTGAGCGAAGACCAAGGTATGATAGATGCTGCCGTAGCAGGTGCGCTGACTATCGAGAAGCTTGAAGCCATGACATGCGTATGCTCGGTAGGTCTTGACATGATTGCCATTCCGGGTTCTACTCCGGCAACTACCATCTCGGGTATTATTGCCGACGAAGCGGCCATCGGTATGGTAAATCAGAAGACTACAGCGGTGCGTATCATTCCGGCAGTAGGCAAGGAGATAGGCGATATGGTAGAATTCGGCGGTTTGTTGGGATATGCACCCATCATGCCTGTAAACAAATTCAGTTGCGAAGCGTTTGTAAATCGCGGCGGACGTATTCCGGCTCCTATCCATAGCTTTAAAAACTGATTTTTTAGATGACGGATTATTTAGACGGACTGAACGAGCAACAGCGGGCTGCTGTAGAGTATATAGACGGCCCTTCATTGGTGATAGCTGGTGCCGGTTCGGGAAAAACAAGAGTCCTTACTAATAAAATAGCTTACCTGTTAGACCACGGTTATGAGCCGTGGTCTATTTTGGCATTGACCTTTACCAACAAGGCTGCCAATGAGATGAAAGAACGTATCGCAAAGCAAGTGGGACATGAGCGTGCCCACTATTTGTGGATGGGTACCTTTCATTCTGTCTTTTCAAGGATACTTCGTGCTGAGGCTGAGGTATTAGGATTTACTTCCGACTTTACTATTTACGATGCTTCCGACTCGAAGAGCTTGATAAAGACTATCATAAACGAAATGCAACTCGATGAGAAGGCGTATAAGCCTTCAACGGTGCAGAGTCGTATCAGCAACGCTAAAAATCATTTGATTTCACCCGATGCTTACGCTTCATCAGCGGAGGTTCGTAAAGCCGACCAGGAAGCGAAGCTTTCGGAGATTCATCGTATTTATAGACGTTACTGGGATAGATGCCGACAGAGCAACGCGATGGATTTCGATGACCTGTTGGTTTATACCTATGTATTATTAAAAGGTAAACCAGAATTATGCGCTAAGTATGCAGAGCGTTTCCGCTTTGTCTTGGTAGATGAGTATCAAGATACCAACTACGCCCAGCATATGATAGTGCAACTGCTCACGGAAAAGAGTCGCCATATCTGCGTGGTAGGCGATGATGCCCAGAGTATCTATTCGTTCCGTGGAGCCAATATTGATAATATACTAAGCTTTACTAATCTATATAAGGAGGCACGACTGTTTAAGTTGGAGCGCAACTATCGTTCTACGCAGACCATAGTGAATGCTGCCAATAGTTTGATAGTTAAAAACCGCTCGCAGATACAGAAAAACGTATTCTCGGAAAAGGAAGTCGGCGATAAGATAGATGTTCAGAGCGCGTATAGCGATGTAGAAGAAGCCGAAACAGTAGCAAATCGTGTAGTGAAGATGCACGTGCGCGATAATTATGCCTATAGTGATTTCGCCATCTTATATCGTACCAACGCCCAGAGCCGTGTGTTCGAAGAGGCTTTCCGTAAGCGTAGCATCCCGTATCGCATATATGGCGGCTTGTCTTTCTATCAGCGTAAGGAGATAAAAGATGTAATCGCTTATTTCAGATTGGCTGTCAACCCTAATGATGAAGAGGCGCTGAAGAGAGTTATTAACTATCCAGCCCGCGGAATAGGTAATACCACGCTTAGTAAGATTATGCTTGCGGCATCAGAAAACAATGTCAGCCTATGGAGCGTGTTGAACGAACCGCTGACGTATAACCTGAATGTAAACAAAGGTACTCATACCAAGTTGCAGGCTTTCCGTGACTTGATAGCCGAATTCATAGAACAGGCTTCGCAGAAAGATGCGGCCGAGTTGGGACGTGAAATTATTATGCGCTCAGGAATCAGAGCGGATATTTATCAAGACCGCTCGCCAGAGAGTCTGAGCCGTCAGGAGAACATAGAGGAAATGATGAACGGCATAAATGATTTCTGTGATACACGTAAGGAAGAAGGTAATGACCATGTATTTCTTACCGATTATCTTTCGGAAATCTCTTTGCTGAGCGACCAAGATGAGGAAAAGGACGAGGATACTCCTAAGGTTACATTGATGACTATCCACTCCGCCAAAGGGTTGGAGTTCCCTAATGTCTTTGTGGTGGGACTGGAAGATGGTCTCTTCCCAAGTATGATGTCGGGCGAATCTATGCGTCAGTTGGAAGAAGAACGTAGATTGTTCTATGTAGCGATAACTCGTGCCCAAGAGCATTGCTTCTTATCATATGCCAAGAGTCGCTACCGTTATGGGAAGATGGAGTTCAGTGTGCCGAGCCGTTTCCTGAAAGATATAGATGTGCGATATCTGAATGTAGCGCAAGCCGATGCCGTGGCGCAGCGGGTAGACGAAGGGGTACGACGTTTCCGCAGGGAAGCCGATGAGCGTCCTTCATATTATAAGGCCGAAAACAACGGTCCGTCGATGTTCGACGGTGGAGCGATGCCCGAAGAACCTCGCCATTTCGTGAAACCGCTTTCGGAACGTAAATTGAAGCGTGTGGATTTATCGTCTTCACCGTCTTCGTCGTCTTCGGCAGGAGCTGCTACCACATCGACAAACGAGTGGGGAATAGCGGTAGGCAAGCGGGTAGTTCACGCACGCTTCGGTAGAGGAGAAGTAATTAAGGTAGAAGGCGCAGGCGAAAACTGCAATGCTACCATCAGCTTTGCCAATGCTGGCGTAAAGCAATTGCTGCTTAAGTTTGCCCGATTTGAGAAAATAGAATAAAAACAGGTGTATAACCATAAGACTTATATATAAAAGTATGTTCGATGTAACGAAGGTCCCATCGCCGTGTTATGTGATGGAAGAAGATTTGCTCAGAAAGAATCTAAGCTTGATAAAGAGTGTGGCAGATAGCACTGGTGTAGAGATAATATTGGCATTCAAGGCGTTTGCCATGTGGAAGTCGTTTCCTATATTCCGTGAGTATATCCGTTATACTACGGCCAGCTCTGAATACGAGGCTCGTTTGGCGTTCGAGGAGTTTGGCAGTAGGGCGCACGCTTATTCTCCGGCTTATACCGAGCAGAACTTTCCGGCTTTCCTGAAGTACTGCAGTCATATTACATTTAATTCATTGTCGCAGTTCGCTCGTTTTTATCCGATGGCAAAAGCTGCGGCCCAACCTGTATCGTGCGGTATTCGTGTAAATCCTGAGTATTCTGAAGTAGAAGTCGAGCTGTATAACCCATGCGCTCCGGGTACCCGTTTCGGAGTGATGGCCGACCAATTGCCCGATGTTTTGCCAGAAGGCATAGAGGGTTTCCACTGTCATTGCCATTGCGAGTCGAGCTCATACGAGTTGGAACGTAGCTTAAAGCATATAGAAGAAAAGTTCTCGCGTTGGTTCCCTCAACTGAAATGGTTGAATCTGGGAGGCGGTCATCTAATGACACGAAAAGACTATGATGTAAAGCACCTCATCGGACTGCTGAACGGGCTGAAGGAGCGTTATCCTCATCTTCAGATTATCATGGAACCAGGTTCGGCCTTTACTTGGCAGACTGGCCCGTTGGTATCTTCTGTAGTCGATATCGTAGAAAACAGAGGCATCCGTACTGCAATTCTCGATGTAAGCTTTACATGCCACATGCCCGATTGCTTGGAAATGCCTTATCAACCATCGGTACGCGGAGCCGAAACTCTGCCTGCCGATGCCGTAAAGACAGCTTCTCCAGAAGAACATGTATATAGATTAGGTGGTAATAGTTGCTTGAGCGGTGACTATATGGGAAGTTGGAAGTTCGACCATGAATTGCAAATAGGCGAACGTGTAGTATTCGAAGACATGATACACTATACCATGGTAAAAACTAATATGTTCAACGGTATTCATCATCCGTCGTTAGCTATAAGTCGTTCTAACGGCGAGTTAGAAATCTTCAAAAATTTTGTCTACGAAGATTATCGCGACCGTATGTGTTGATGTTAAAAAGTAGTGTTTTTATGTAGTTCATCGCATTGATTTTTATGAATTCTCCAGGCTTATATTTGAAAAATTATAAGATTTGAGTAAAAAAAGTGCGCAATGTTTTGGAAGTTTCACAAAAAGCACTACCTTTGCACTCGCAATCGAGAAAACTACTTTCGTTGCGAGAAATTGCGGAAATAGCTCAGTTGGTAGAGCATAACCTTGCCAAGGTTAGGGTCGCGAGTTCGAGTCTCGTTTTCCGCTCATATTTCGGAAGGCTTTTGCGTAAGTCTTTTTGCCCAGGTGGCGGAATGGTAGACGCGCACGTTTCAGGTGCGTGTGTCGAGAGGCATGCAGGTTCGAGTCCTGTTCTGGGCACCGATGAAATTATGAAATAATGGAGGAATGGCGGAATTGGTAGACGCGCTACTTTGAGGGGGTAGTGACAGTTATGTCGTGTGAGTTCGAGTCTCATTTCCTTCACTATATATATTGCGGAAATAGCTCAGTTGGTAGAGCATAACCTTGCCAAGGTTAGGGTCGCGAGTTCGAGTCTCGTTTTCCGCTCCATTTGATAATTTAGTGTAGCGTAGGATTTATCCTATTTGTCCAGGTGGCGGAATGGTAGACGCGCACGTTTCAGGTGCGTGTGTCGAGAGGCATGCAGGTTCGAGTCCTGTTCTGGGCACTAATATAAATTGCGGAAATAGCTCAGTTGGTAGAGCATAACCTTGCCAAGGTTAGGGTCGCGAGTTCGAGTCTCGTTTTCCGCTCAAAAGAACATAATTACATTACTGCGGAAATAGCTCAGTTGGTAGAGCATAACCTTGCCAAGGTTAGGGTCGCGAGTTCGAGTCTCGTTTTCCGCTCCACAATGAGGGAATCAATGATAAGTTGGTTCCCTCTTTTATTATGTCTTTTTTTTATACCATTGTTTTGGGAGTGGAGTATAATATATATATTTGTGCATTGTTTATAATGTACAAAGAAGATGAAGACATTCGATATTTATTTCTCGGATAATAGTACAAGCGATAATAAGGGCTTTAATATAAAGACTGAAGAAAAGGCGATTCGTATGGCCGAGGATATGTTGGTCAAAAAGAACAGCTATGTAGAAGAATATGCCGGAGGCACTATTTCTGTTGTGTCGTCCGACGGAGAAACCGTTTGGAGCAAGCCGATTCCGAAATAATCTGAATAAATAAATTAATAAAAATAAAGAATATATGTTCTCTGGAATAGTAGAAGAATATGCAGAAGTGGTAAAGGTGATAAAGGAGCAAGAAAACCTTCACCTTACCTTGAAGTGTTCGTTTGTAGACGAGTTGAAAATAGACCAAAGCGTTGCGCATAATGGCGTGTGTCTTACTGTGGTAAGCATACAGGATGGCACTTATACTGTGACAGCAATGAAGGAAACGATAGAGCGTTCTAATATAGGGCTGCTGAAAGTGGGCGATAAGGTAAACGTGGAACGCAGTATGATGATGAACGGACGTTTGGACGGGCATATAGTGCAGGGACATGTAGACCAGACTGCTACTTGTATCAATATAGCCGATGCTGAAGGTAGCTGGTATTTCACCTTCAAGTATGATTTTAATCGTGACATGGCTCGCCGTGGATACTTTACGGTAGATAAGGGTTCGGTAACAGTAAACGGCGTAAGCCTTACGGTTTGCAACCCTACGGAAGATACTTTTCAGGTTGCCATTATTCCGTATACTTTTGAACATACTAATTTCCATACATTTAAAGTTGGCAGTATTGTCAATATAGAGTTCGACATCATAGGTAAGTACCTTAGCCGTATGATGCAACTGACTAATGAATGAGAGAAACTTAATATAAAAATCTAATTTTAACCATGAAGAAATACGTATTTTTAGGCTTAGCCGGATGCGCATTGCTTTCTGCAAACGCACAGACATTTAAGGAATGGCAAGACGAAAGTGTCAATGAGGTAAACCGCGCTCCAATGCACGCCCGTTTCTTTGCATACGAGAATGCGGAGAAGGCAGCTAGTGATATAAAGGAAAATTCAAAGAATTTTATGTCGATGAACGGTGATTGGAAATTCTTTTGGGTAAAGAATGCCGATCAGCGTCCAACAGATTTTTGGAAAGTAGGATTTAATGATAAAGGATGGGACAATATGAAGGTTCCCGCCGTATGGGAATTGAATGGTTATGGCGATCCTATCTATGTGAACGTAGGATATCCTTGGCGTAATCAGTATAAGAATAATCCTCCGTATGTACCTACTGAAAAGAATCATGTAGGATCTTACAGACGCGAGTTTGTTATCCCTGCCGATTGGAACGGTAAAGACATTGTTGCTCACTTCGGCGCTGTAAGCTCTAATATGTATTTATGGGTGAATGGTAAATTCGTTGGATACAGCGAAGACAGTAAACTGGAGGCTGAGTTCGATCTTACTCCGTACGTAAAGCCGGGGCAGAAGAACTTGATAGCGTTTCAGGTATTCCGTTGGTGCGACGGATCGTATTTCGAAGATCAGGACTTCTTCAGATATACAGGTGTGGCACGCGACTGCTATCTGTATGCCCGAAATAAGAAAAGAATAGATGATATACGTGTTGTACCCGATTTGGATGCTGAATATAAATCGGGCTCTTTGGCTGTTAACCTTTCGTTGAAAGGAAATGCTGCCGTTTCATTGGAGTTGCTCGACGCTGCTAACAAGACTGTAGCTACTGCCGAAGTGAAAGGCGCAGGTAAACAGTCATCTGTTATCCGTGTAGACAATCCTAATAAGTGGACTGCCGAGACTCCTTATTTATATACCCTCAGAGCTACGCTGAAAGAAGGTGGTAAGGTTACCGAAGTAGTGCCTTTGAAAGTCGGTTTCCGTAAGATAGAACTGAAGAATTCTCAGTTGCTTGTTAACGGACAGCCGGTATTGTTCAAGGGTGCCGACAGACACGAAATGGACCCGGACGGTGGATATGTAGTATCTCGCGAACGTATGATTCAGGATATTCAGATTATGAAGAAATTCAATCTGAACGCTGTTCGTACTTGTCATTATCCCGATGATAGTTTCTGGTATGACTTGTGCGATAAGTATGGTATCTACGTAGTGGCAGAAGCCAACTTGGAATCTCACGGTATGGGATACGATGAAGCTACTTTGGCTAAGGTGCCTTCATTCAAGAAGACTCACTTGGAGCGTAACCAAAGAAACGTACAGCGTAATTATAACCACCCGAGTATCATCTTCTGGTCATTGGGTAACGAAGCCGGATATGGCTCTAACTTCGATGCTGCTTATGACTGGGTTAAGAAAGAAGACCCAAGCCGTGCGGTACAGTATGAACGTAGCGGATATGAAGGTAAGACAGATATACATTGCCCGATGTACCTCAACTATAAGGACTGTATAAAATATTGCGAAGACGATTCTAAGACTAAGCCGTTAATTCAGTGCGAATATGCTCATGCTATGGGTAACTCTGAAGGCGGATTCAAGGAATATTGGGATTTGGTTCGTAAGTATCCTAAGTATCAGGGTGGATTTATTTGGGACTTTGTAGACCAGTCATGCCGCTGGACAGGAAAGAACGGTAAGATGATTTATGCTTACGGTGGCGACTTCAACCGTTTCGATGCAAGCGATAATAACTTCTGCGATAACGGATTGATTAGCCCAGACCGTGTGCCTAATCCGCATATGTATGAAGTTGGGTATTTCTATCAGAATATATGGACTACAGCTGCCGACTTGAAAGCAGGCGAACTGAATGTGTATAATGAAAACTTCTTCCGCGATCTTTCTGCTTATGCTTTAGAATGGGAAGTTATGAAGAATGGAACGGTGGTACGTACCGGAAGAGTGGAAAACTTGAACGTGGCTCCACAGCAGACAGCTAAAATTAAGTTGGATTTGGGCAAGACTTGTGCTTGCAGCGAATGGCTTCTTAACGTAAGATATGTTCAGAAACAGCGCGAAGGCTTGATTCCTGCAGGACATATTGTTGCTAAAGACCAGTTGGTTCTGAATGAATATAAGGCACCGGCTATGGCATTGCAGAATGTAACCGATATGAATATTCAGACTGCATTGCCTCATATTGACGATGCAAATAGCCAGTGTGTGATGATTGAAGGTGAAAACTTCAATATCCAGTTCGCTAAGGCTGACGGATTTATGGATAAATACATGGTAGACGGTCTTGATATGATTAAGAAAGGCGCTAAACTGACTCCTAACTTCTGGCGTGCTCCGACCGATAATGACTTCGGTGCCGGATTGCAGCAGAAGTATGCCGTTTGGAAGAATCCTGAATTCAAACTTACATCGTTGAAGAGCGAAATGAAAGACGGCTTGGCTGTTGTTTCTGCTGAATATGAAATGCCTTCTGTTTCTGCGGGAACTAAGTTGCAGTTGACTTACGAAATCAATAACCGCGGTGCGGTAAAGGTTAACCAGAAGCTAGTTGCTGAAAAGGGTGCTAAGGTGTCTAACATCTTCCGTTTCGGTATGCAGATGGTAATGCCGAAATCGTTCGAGAATATTTCTTACTACGGACGTGGACCGGTTGAAAACTATATCGACCGTAAGTGGGCTACAGAACTGGGTGTATATAACCAGACTGTTACCGATCAGTTCTACGCTTATATCCGTCCGCAGGAAAACGGAAACAAGACCGATATCCGTTGGTGGAAGCAATTTAATGAGGCAGGACGCGGACTTAAGTTTGTAGCGGAAGCTCCATTCTCTGCATCGGCATTGCATTACACTATCGAGTCGCTCGACTCTGGATGGGAGAAGAAGCAGGAACACTCTAACGAGGTAGAACCAGCCGACCTTACCAATTTCTTGATAGACAAGGTTCAGATGGGATTAGGATGTGTTGATAGCTGGGGCGCAATTCCAAGAGAAGAGTATATGTTGCCTTACGGCGATTATGAATTTACATTCATCATGCAACCGATAAACAACAGTATCGTTATAGAATAATAACTTCAGTATATTCTGAAAACAAAAGAGGAGGTATGTAGAAATGCATATCTCCTCTTTTTGTAAACTTACAAAGGGATATTCAGTAAATAGTATAAAATTAGCCAACTAATTCATACACAAAATGTTGCGAATTAGTTGGCTTTTTTGTATCTTTAGGTATTCCCCCGCAAATAAGGTTTGGCAGCCAAAACGGGGG
>OJKP01001496.1_pt1 | contig 13300 bp, 13 predicted proteins | sample 1596521 | NCBI WGS metagenome assembly OJKP01 (sample SAMEA4350130, study PRJEB24818) | metagenome | biome: human; feature: gut; material: faeces | place: Denmark | collected 2013-09
GTGTGACATACAATTATGACAGTTCGAAAAAGAACCAGATAACGGTGATGGAAATCGGTAGTGGTAGTCTGTCACCAGAATTGTACTATCAGTTACTGCACAGCAGTTACAAGAAGTCGGCTGCGAGCAAGAACAAACTCGGTTTTCGTACCACGGCAGGAATCGGAGCCTACAATCAAGTGGAATATGCCGAAGCCATCGACTCTGCCCTGACCAAAAGAGCAGAGATTGAGGCGTTGAATATGGCAGACCGTAAGATTGACCTTGCATGGAAAGTGGAAGGAAGCAAAATCAACAGCAAGATGAATGCCTTCAAGAGCAACATCGACCGCATCCTGCCTGTAGGCGGATCCATCGGTGACAAGCAACGCTGGACAGAATACTATCATGTCTATGAGACAGCCATCAAAGCCACCAAGGATGCCTATATGCCCAATGCCAAGCGTAAGAAGATGTACCTACAGATTTATGCAGATGTGGCAAAACAGAACGAGACACTTGTGAAGCAACTGGTGCAGATTTCGAATGCCAGCAAGACCAAAGAATTGTTGACAGCAAACGGCAACTACCAGACCGCCAACAAACGAAGTATCATCAGCAGTGCATCCAGCAAATGGCGAGAGGCAGGAATGGCAGTGAGAAACAACACATCTTCGGGCAGTAATAACGGCTCGAACGAGGATGACAATGAATTGACAGTAAACAGATAAGGAGTTATGGCAGACAACAGCAGCATATTATCCGACTTCGGCATCAACATCTTGGAAGAAGAGATTGATGACGTGATTTTCCAGACCAATGAGTTTCTGTGTGACGCTACTTTTACAGGCTCGAATGGGCCTTTTTGGTGGGTCGTACAGATGTGTATGGCACTCGCAGCCCTCTTCTCCATCGTGGTGGCAGCGAATATGGCTTACAAGATGATGGTGAAGCATGAGCCACTGGATGTGATGAAACTATTCAAGCCACTGGTGATAAGCATCATCCTCTGTTGGTGGTACCCACCTGCCGATACCGGCATGACGAACAGTGGCAGTAGTTGGTGCGTGCTGGACTTTCTGAGTTACATCCCCAACTCCATCGGTAGTTATACCCATGACCTATATGAGGCAGAAGCCACACAGATAGAGGACAAGTTTACGGAGGTGCAGCAGCTTATCTATACCAGAGATACGATGCACACCAATGTACAAGCCCAGGCAGACATTGCCCATAAGGGAACAACAGACCCGAATCTGGTGGAATCAACCATGGAGCAGACTGGTGTGGATGAAGTGACCAACATGGAAAAGGATGCAGCCAAGTTGTGGTTTACCTCACTGACTGCAGGAGCCGTAGTGAACATCGACAAGATTGTGATGCTGATAGCATTGATCGTGTTTCGTATCGGTTGGTGGAGCACCATCTATTGCCAGCAGATATTGTTGGGAATGCTGACGATATTCGGACCGATACAATGGGCATTCTCGCTATTGCCGAAATGGGAAAGCAGTTGGGCAAAGTGGCTGACAAGGTATCTGACCGTGCATTTCTATGGAGCGATGCTATACTTCGTGGGCTTCTATGTGTTGTTGCTCTTCGACATTGTACTCTGCATACAGGTGGAGAACCTGACGGCAATTACCGCCAGTGAACAGACGATGGCAGCATATCTGCAGAACTCGTTCTTCTCGGCAGGGTATCTGATGGCAGCAAGCATCGTAGCATTGAAGTGTCTGAACTTGGTTCCAGATCTTGCGGCATGGATGATACCAGAGGGCGATACCGCCTTCTCTACCAGAAACTTCGGTGAGGGTGTGGCACAGCAAGCCAAAATGTCGGCACAGGGAACACTTGCCCATGTGATGCACTGATAAAGGTAAAAAGGTAAAAGAGTAAAAAGGTAAAACAATAACGAAATAGCAATGGTAATCAAGAATTTAGAGAATAAGGTAAAGTTGGTGGCTATCATCTGTAGCCTGTTTCTGGTTGGGTGTGTGCTGATAAGTATAAGCAGCATCTGGACGGCGAAAAACATGGTGGTGGATGCACAGAACAAAATCTATGTGTTGGATGGCAATGTGCCTATTCTGGTGCAGCGCACGACGATGGACGAGACATTGGATGTGGAAGCAAAGAGCCATATCGAGATGTTCCATCACTATTTCTTCACATTGGCCCCCGATGATAAATACATCAAATACACCATGGAGAAAGCCATGTATCTGGTGGATGAAACAGAATTGGCGCAGTACAATACACTGAAGGAAAAGGGATTCTACTCCAACATCATGGGAACGAGTGCCGTGTTCAGCATCTTCTGTGACAGCATCAAGTTCAACAAGGAGAAGATGGAGTTTACCTATTACGGCAGACAGCGTATCGAGCGCAGAACCAATGTGCTGACCCGTGAACTGGTGACGGCAGGACAACTGAAACGGGTGCCGAGAACAGACAACAATCCACATGGATTGCTGATAGTGAACTGGCGAACCTTGCTCAACAAGGATATTGACCAGAAGACGAAGAGCAACTATTGAAGGTAAAAGGGTAAAGAAGTAAAAAGGTAAAAAAAGAAATAACGATGAACACAAAAGGATTTAAACAGATGCTCATTGGGGAGAAGATGCCCGACAAGGACGAGCCCAAATACAAGGAACGCTATGAGCGAGACGTGAGAGCAGGAAGGAAGTTTGCCAAGATGTGCAGAATTGACAAGGCGGCAGCCAAGGTACAGAGGTTTGCCGACCTGCACAAGACACTGTTCCTGGTCATCGTGTTCGGTTTTGTAGGTGTGAGTTTCAGTTTCAACATCTATCGCATGGCAAGAGCTTACCATTATCAGGGAGAGCGACGCACTGCTACGGAACGGCAGGACTCCTTGATAAAGGCTCGCCATCAGAATATGGGGAATGCAAAGAACATAGTAAGAACCAATGAGGATGCACGCCATCCTCATAAAGACAAATAACGATGAAGCTGACAGAAAGAATCAATTTCAGACAACCCAAGTACATGCTACCTGCGATTGTCTATCTACCACTGCTCGGTGCATCCTACTTTATCTTCGACCTCTTTGATACCAAGGTTGCGGAGAAGCAGGATGCCAATATGCAGACCACGGAATATCTGAATCCGAACCTGCCACAAGCCCATATTAAGGGAGGTGACGGTATTGGAGGCAAGTATGAGAACATGTTGAACGCCTACGGCAAGATAGAAGACCATAGTGCCGTGGAAAATATAGACCGAGACAATGAGCAAGAAAAAGAAGAATACCAAAGCAAGTATTCGGATGCCGAACTGCAACAGTTGGATGCCGAAGCCAAGAGGCAAGCAGAAATGGAAAAACAGAGAGAAGCACAAGAAGCCCATGAGCGACAAAGAGAAAATGAAGCGTTGGCAGAGCTGAACAAGGCACTTGCCGAAGCAAGGCTGAAGGGACAGCAAGCCACGCAACAGAACTCATCGTCTTCAGCAACAGCACCCGATGAAACAACAGCTACAGCCAAGGGCGGTATCAATATTGAGGGCAAAATCAAGGTGAATGAGAATGCCCGAAAGGAAGCGGACGAGAATGATAAGCCAAGTGAGGTTGTGAAAAAGGTAAAGACATCATCGGATTACTTCAACACTTTGGCGGTGAACGAGAAAGAGCCGACACTTATCAAAGCTATCATTGACGAGAATATCAAGGCGATGGACGGAAGCCGTGTCCGCTTGCGACTGCTTGATGATGTGGAAATCGGAGAAATGGTGGTGAAGAAAGGCGCATACCTGTATGCCACCATGAACGGTTTTGGCTCACAACGAGTAAAAGGCACGGTGAAAAGCGTGTTGGTGGATGACGAGATTGTGAAAATCAACCTGTCGCTCTATGATACAGACGGCATGGAAGGCTTGTATGTGCCAAGCAGCCAGTTCCGTGAGACCACCAAGGATGTGGCAAGCGGAGCCGTGACCGGCAATGTGGATATGAACACCACCAATACTGGCAGCAGCTTTTCGCAATGGGGCATGCAGACCATGCAGAATGCCTATCAGAAAACGAGCAGTGCCATAGGCAAAGCTATCAAGAAGAACAAGGTAAAACTAAAATATGGCACCTTTGTGTACTTGATAAACAGCAAAGACACTAAGAGCAAGTAAACATTAAACACTACAAAGTAAACATTACACCAAAATGAATATCAAGAAGACTTTTGGCACACTGATGATGTGTGCGATAAGTGCCATACCGATGATGGCACAACAGACCTGTGCGGAGAGCTATCAGCCCTGCACCTATCAAGAAATGGAGCAACTGACTGTGAACGAGCAAGTGACTACCGTCATCACTGCAAGTGAACCCATCCGCTTTGTGGACATATCCACTGACAAGATAGCAGGAGACCAACCCATCAACAATACTGTGCGTCTGAAACCAAAAGAGGGACTGCATGAAGATGGCGAAGTGCTTGCCATCGTAACCATTGTGACGGAACGATACCGTACACAATATGCGCTGCTCTATACCACGAGACTGCAAGAGGCTGTGACGGATAAGGAGATACAACAGATAGAGAAGAATGCCTATAATAATCCTGCGGTCACATTGTCCTCTACGGACATGGCTCGTTATGCTCGTGAGATTTGGAGTTCGGAAGCCCATATGAACAATGTAAAGACCAAAGCCCATAAAATGGTGATGCGACTGAACAACATCTATTCGTCTGGTGACTATTTCTTCCTGGACTTCTCGGTGGAGAACAAGACAGACATACCGTTTGACATAGACCAAATACGATTGAAGCTGACGGATAAGAAGACCGCCAAGGCAACCAACTCACAGATGGTAGAGTTGCATCCAGTCTTCATGTTGGAGCAGACCAAGCGTTTCCGCTATGGCTACCGCAATGTGATAGTCATTCGGAAAATGACATTCCCGAATGACAAGCAATTAACCATCGAAATGACGGAGAACCAAATCAGCGGTCGCACCATATCACTGAAGATAAACTACAGCGATGTGCTGTCTGCCGACTCTTTCAATCCGATTTTTCTAAAATAGCAATCATATCCAATGGAAGAAAGCAAGGAGTTACAAGGATTTTACAAGATATTCAGGGCGGTCATCTACATATCCGTGTTGATGGAGTTCTTTGAGTATGCCATAGACCCAAGGACGATAGACAGCTTTGGTGGTGTGGTGTGTGACCTGCACGACCGCATCAAGCAGTGGTTTATCTACCATGACGGGAACCTGGTGTATAGCAAGGTGGTGACATTCCTCTTGGTGTGTATCACCTGTGTAGGCACGAGAAACAAGAAACACTTGGAATTTGATGCCCGAAGGCAGGTGCTCTACCCCTTGGTGAGTGGCGTGCTGCTGTTGGTATTGTCCGTATGGCTCTTTGGCTATGTGATGGACACTCGTCTCTATGCCCTAAGATTGAACATCATACTCTATATGATGGCAACCGTCAGCGGAACCGTATTGGTGCATGTAGCCTTGGACAATATATCGAAGTTCCTGAAGGAAGGGTTGATGAAAGACCGCTTTAACTTTGAGAACGAGAGTTTTGAGCAGTGTCAGAAGGAGGAATATAACAAATACAGCGTGAATATCCCTATGCGCTACTACTATAAGGGTAAGTTCCGCAAGGGATGGGTGAATATTGTGAACCCTTTCCGAGGTACATGGGTTGTGGGTACTCCTGGTAGCGGTAAGACTTTTTCTATTATCGAGCCGTTCATCCGTCAGCACAGTGCAAAAGGCTTTGCCATGGTCGTTTACGACTACAAGTTCCCTACCTTGGCAACCAAACTGTACTACCACTATAAGAAGAACCAACAGTTGGGCAAACTGCCTGAAGGCTGCAAGTTCAACATCATCAACTTTGTGGATGTGGAATACTCCAAGCGAGTAAACCCGATACAGCAGAAGTATATCAACAACTTGGCTGCAGCAAGTGAGACCGCAGAGACACTGCTTGAATCACTGCAAAAAGGCAAGAAAGAAGGCGGAGGCGGCAGCGACCAGTTCTTCCAGACCTCAGCCGTCAACTTCCTCGCCGCCTGTATCTACTTCTTCATCAACTATGGCAAGGAACCATACGACAAGGACGGCAAGATGCTGATAGCAGAGAAAGTACTTGATCCGAAGACCATGCAGATGAAGCCAACCGGCAAGGTGTTTAACCATGCAGGAGAAGAAGTGGAGCCAGCCTATTGGTTGGGCAAGTATAGCGATATGCCCCATATCCTCAGTTTTTTGAACGAAAGTTACCAGACCATCTTCAATGTGTTGGAGACTGACAATGAGGTGGCACCATTGCTAGGACCGTTCCAAACTGCTTTGAAGAACAAGGCGATGGAGCAGTTGGAAGGTATGATAGGTACACTGCGTGTCTATACCTCACGCCTTGCCACCAAGGAAAGCTATTGGATATTCCATAAGGACGGTGATGACTTCGACCTGAAGGTCAGTGACCCGAAGAACCCAAGCTATCTGCTGATAGCCAACGACCCAGAGATGGAGAGCATCATCGGAGCATTGAACGCCCTAATCCTCAACCGACTGGTGACACGAGTGAACACAGGACAAGGCAAGAACATCCCAGTGAGTATCATCGTGGACGAGTTGCCAACACTTTACTTCCATAAGATAGACCGACTGATAGGTACAGCCCGAAGCAACAAGGTGAGCGTAGCCTTGGGATTCCAGGAACTGCCACAGTTGGAAGCAGACTACGGGAAGGTGGGTATGCAGAAGATTATCACCACCGTAGGCAATGTGGTGAGCGGTTCAGCACGAAGCAAGGAAACTCTGGAATGGCTATCCTCTGACATTTTTGGAAAGGTGGTACAACTGAAGAAAGGCGTGACCATCGATAGAGACAAGACGAGCATCAACCTGAATGAGAATATGGACAGTCTTGTACCAGCCAGTAAAATCTCGGACATGCCGACTGGATGGATCTGCGGACAGACGGCAAGGGACTTTGTGGCAACCAAGACCGGCATGAATGGCAGTATGAACATACAGGAAAGCGACGAGTTCAAGACCAGTAAGTTCTATTGCAAGACCGATTTTAATATGGCAGACATCAAGAAAGAAGAAAGCGAGTATATGCCACTGCCCAAGTTCTACACCTTCAAGAGCCGTGATGAGCGTGAGCGCATCCTCTATAAAAACTTCGTGCAAGTTGGTGAGGACGTGAAAGCCATGATAGCAGAGATATTCAACAAGAAGAATGCCAAGTGACAAAACAATGACATCCCCAAAACAAAAACAACGTCCATGATAAAAAAGATAAAGACATACATTCTCCTAACGCTCTTGCTGCTGTGCCAAAGCATCATGGCGCAGAACAAGACACCCACCAACGACAGCCCAAGCCAAGCCGACTTGGGCATTTTCGCTTTGCCTCCATTTGAGCGAGCCGTGCGCTGTATCAAGTATTATGAGGGATGGCACGACATCAAGCGCAACTATCCCTATATCGGATGGGGACATCGGATATTGCCGCACGAGAAGTTCAAGAAGAACCTCACTTATCAGCAAGCCGATTCCTTGTTGCGCTCAGACCTCACCAAGTTATGCGCCATGTTCCGCAAGTATGGCAAGGACTCATTAATCCTTGCCGTACTTGCCTACAATGTCGGACCTTATAAGATATTAGGGAACAAAAGATTTCCAAAGAGCCGTCTCTTGCAGAAGATTGAACATGGATTGGATAACATTGAAAAAGACTACCTTGACTTTTGCAGATGGAGAGGCAAGTACATTCAGTCTATAAGAAGACGAAGAATGACAGAACTTCAACTATTATACAACCCATAAAAAAGCAATAGTACTTCATTTACCATCGAAGTAGTACTTCATTACCTATCAAGTTATACCTCATCTACTAATGATGTACTATTGCCCTTTTAAAATTTGACACCTGCTAATGACAAATATGAAATGAAAGAATATTGCAAGAAGTCGTTCCAAATATGTCATTTTGACTTCTTTATACCTATTTGATGTAAAGAATATTTGAATTTACGCTGTTTTTGCTATTAAAATGGCATAATGTCAACACAAAAGCAAAGTATTCCGTATTATTTTTGTACCTTTGCATTGCAAATTCATCAGTCCGCAATACATTGGTGCCAAGGACTGATATTTGTTATTGCCACAGATAAATATAATGTTATGCAGGAAAGACAATTAAACAGAAGACAATATTTCAAGGAACTTGCCGTGACAAGCAAGAAATATTTCATTCCGTACATTCAGCAGTACAAGAATATCTGCAAAGGAATGAATGTTCTTGAAATTGGTTGTGGAGATGGAGGAAACTTACTTCCGTTTTCACAAATGGGTTGTCATGTCACAGGATGTGATATGGCAGAGTGTAGAATTAAGGATGCTCAACGATTTTTTGATGAAGAAAATGCAGAGGGACGTTTCATCGCTTCCGATGTTTTCTTATTGAAAGATTTGGAGCATCAGTTTGATTTGATTATTTGCCATGATGTGATAGAGCACATTATGGACAAGAAAGATTTTATCCACAAGTGTAAGTCCTTGCTAAATTCAGGGGGGGGTGATATTTATGTCGTTCCCTGCATGGCAGATGCCTTTCGGCGGACATCAGCAAATTTGTAAAAGCCGTATCTTGTCACACTTGCCTTTCTTTCATCTTTTACCTACTCCTGTTTATAAGGCTCTATTGAAATTGGCTCATGAAGACGATGGGTGCATTCGTGAATTGTTGAGTATTAAGAAAACGAAATGTCCTATCGAATTGTTTGAAAGAGTAGCGAAAGAAGATTTCACCATTGTCAATTGGACACCTTGGTTTATCAATCCCCATTATGAGATTAAGTTCGGGCTTAGTCCAAAAAGACTATATCGCTTCATCGAACATATTCCTTATGTCCGGAACTTCTTCACAACATCGTCATTTTACATATTAGAAACAAAAGAATAAACTATGGCTTATTTATTTTCATCAGAGTCCGTCTCAGAGGGACATCCAGACAAGGTGTCTGATCAAATTTCAGATGCTTTACTTGACCAATTCTTGGCATACGACGAACATGCTCACTGTGCCATTGAGACTTTTTGTACAACAGGACAAGTTGTCATCATGGGTGAAGTGCGTTCCGATGCTTATGTAGATTTGCAAACCATTGCTCGTAACACCATTAAGAAGATAGGCTATACTAAGTCAGAATATCAGTTTGATGGTGATTCTTGTGGCGTGCTTACGGCTATCCATGAGCAAAGCGATGACATCAACCGTGGTGTTAGCCGTGAGGAAGATGAGGAACAAGGTGCAGGCGACCAAGGCATGATGTTTGGCTATGCCACTAATGAGACGGACAACTATATGCCCGTGTCTCTCGACTTGGCACAGCTCATCATGCAGGAATTAGCTGCTATCCGTAAAGAAGGAAAAGTGATGACATATCTTCGCCCAGATTCAAAAAGTCAAGTTACTATTGAGTATTCAGATGACAATATTCCTCAACGCATTGATACTATTGTCGTTTCCACTCAACATGATGACTTCATCAAAAAAGCTAATGGCGAAGATGATGATGAAGCAATGCTTTCAAAAATTCGAGAGGATGTAATTAACACCTTGATTCCTCGTGTAAAAAGCAAACTGAGTGATAAGGTCTTGGCTCTTTTTAATGAGGACATTAAGTATTTCGTAAATCCTACAGGTAAGTTCGTTATCGGTGGTCCTCATGGAGATACTGGTTTGACTGGACGTAAAATCATCGTGGACACATACGGAGGAAAAGGTGCCCACGGTGGCGGTGCGTTCTCGGGCAAAGACCCAAGCAAGGTTGACCGCTCTGCCGCATATGCCGCTCGTTACATTGCCAAGAATATGGTTGCCGCAGGTGTGGCAGATGAAATGCTGGTGCAACTAAGCTATGCTATTGGTGTGGCAGAGCCTGTAAGCGTATATGTCAACACATACGGTCGTAGCCATGTGAGTATGCCAGATGGCGAAATCGCAAAGGAAATATCCAAGATGTTTGACCTCCGTCCAAAAGCTATTGAACGTACTTTGAAGTTGCGCCAACCTATGTATTTGGAAACTGCTGCCTATGGACACATGGGACGAAAGAACGAAACTGTAGAAAAGACTTTCAGCAGTCGTTACCATGAAACCAAGATGGTACAAGTTGAACTTTTCACTTGGGAAAAGTTGGATAAAGTAGAAGAAATTAAAAAGCGATTTGGATTGAACATAAAGTAAACATTCTCCTTCACAAAAAATAGCAACTTCTGTTCTTCTTATCTGCATGAAAGTTAGGAAAAACGGAAGTTGCTTTTTTGTTAATCTACATTTTATTCCAAGTCAATATATCCATCATCACCTTTTGACGATGAACTGCCACCCAATGTGAAACCACCGCTTGAAGAAGAACCACCACTGCTTGGGGTGCTACCATTACCATTGCTTGGAGTTTCCACTGCCGAACTACCCGAAGTAGATGGAGCAGAAGCCTTTTGACCAAGTACCTCACGTTTGTAATGGGTAATCTCCGTATTGGCGTAGTCAATGAAAGCGGTATAATCCTTTTCGCCAAAAACAAGGGCAAGGGCATTCACCATTTTCACTAATGCACGGTAAGCATCATCGGTTGCTGTGCGAGCGGCCTTCAATGCTCCAACAGTTACGCCCATCTTCTCGTTGGTACGTTGCAAGGTAAGAGTTCTTACTCGCTCGTTGGCTTCCTTCAAGTTGGTAACAAATGCTGTCAAGCCCAACTTTGCAACCTGTGCAGAGTATTTGTCTTCAAGGTCTGTGATAAAGTTCACCAAAAGACCAGTCTCCTTGTCAAGCTGGTCAGCGGTGTTAATCTTGTAGTCCTTGATGTGCTGTGAGAGAACCTTTGCTGCTTGCGCCATGTCGGCAATCGGCATTGCAAGGAATGCTTCAACGGCTTTCTTGTAGCCAGCATAGAGTGCGTCACGGTCGTTGTCGGCTTTGGCTATATCATCAGTCAAGAGACTTTTCTGTGAAATTTTCAAGGCTTCGTCCTCTGCTGCAACGGCAGCCTTGAAATTACTGACGAGTTCAGAGGCTTTGCCATTGACGGTTGTGTCAGCCTCGGCACGTGCAAGAATGTTACTTACAAACGTGAAATGCGCACCGTTATTCATGCGCTGGATGTTGATGTCGTAAATCTCTTTCATGATGTTAAGGATTTAAATTTGACAAATCGTTATGTGCATCGTTGGATTTCTCCAGTTGCGATTGCTAAGATATAAAAATATCGAGAAAACAACAACCTTATTGTGAAAATTTGACAATCTTACGATAAAAAGATGGATTTAGGCAGCATAAATGTGGCTTGATGCTCGTTTCTTCGGAGTCCTGGCACAACAAGTAACAAGAAACAACAATCAATAGGCACTTTTCACATTTTATGAACAAAGAAACTTGAATCAGAACGTCCAATACGGCTTGAAAATAGCTATTGATTGCAATCAACAGCCCCAACTACATATAAAAGTAGGTGTTGACCGCAATCAAAGGATTCAACGAACCTAAAAGTATCTGTTGATTGTAATCTATACCTCCAATCCACATCAAAAGCAGAAATATTTTCTAATCAATGACTTCAACGACATTCAAAAGCGACTGTTGATTGCAATCAATACTTCCCCCAAAATATAAAATGATGTATAGGCTTTACTTAATTGATTGCGTCATCGTTAAAAATGGGGAGGTTGAGTTATGTTCATAAAATCACTTATCATAGTATCAAAAGACGGTCTAATTAGGATGATATATTTTCACCAAGGGCTAAATTTGATAGTTGACGAAAACCCTGACAACAATACTGAAACTGTCAACAACGTGGGCAAGACAACCATACTCAGACTTATTGACATTTGTTTGGGCAAGCAAGCTATATCCGTGAGGATGTAGCTAAAAAAGGATGGCAGGATTGATACTCTTCCCATCCTTTTTGCATGTAAGATGTAGGTGTTCACCAGTACTTCGACCGCTACTGCCAGTAACACCGATAATAGTGCCAGAATAAACGTTTTCACCTCTGCCAACTACAATAGAAGACAAATGGCAATAGCTGACACGATAATTGCCATGTTTCAATATGACATAGTTGCCAGAACGATTGTCATACCCTACCTTTTCGACAATACCATCCATCATGGCATAAGTAGGTTCGTTCTTTGCACGAAGATCCAAACCATTGTGCCATGATAGTTTACCCGTAAAAGGGTCACGACGATAGCCATAAGAACTGGTGACCTTGATTGATTTCAGTGGATAAGTGATGCTCGGATAGCTGCTTATCCACTGTTTTTGTTTGCTATCCATTGAGTCTGTTTCCTGTTGAAGTAGATTGGCTTGTATAGAATCTACAGGTTGATTGGCAGGAAGCAGAAACTTCTCCTCAACTTTCTTGACTTTGTAACGGCATACGTTATCGCTGACGGTATTGAACTGTGCTTTTGCATTCGATACCGCCAAACAACTAATTACCCATAATGCCACTATTTTCCTTTTCATGGTGCAAAGTTAGGGAAAGAAATCAAGAGTGATACACGATGCAGTAAAAGTATAACATAAAATAAGATTAAAGTATGATTGAGAGTATGAAATAATAATATAATCATAATAAAACGGAAAAGATTGGGCAGAAGAACGTAGGCTTTCTTGTATTCATTACTCTTGGGCTATCTTTGCATGGCTATATGCAAAGTATCATTCAAAATATAATCAGAATATGAAAAGAAACTCATTTAGAGAAAGCGAAATGCCATATCAGACACTCGCTAAGTTTGGACTCACCCACGAGATGATTGAAGACCTTCCGATGCATGTCTTGGATGACATCAGCAATGGTCGTCCATCGCCAGTGTTGCCTGTGAGCATGGAGGTAAACGAAGGATATAGTATCAAGAGCAGAACCCGATTTGCCTTGGTAAGAATGGCAGACGGAAATGTGGATGTGATGTTCTATCCTGTGTTGAAGTACGCCCCATTGGACAAATTCACCAAGGAGCAGCAGGAACTGTTGAAGCAGGGCAAGGCAGTTGTGGCAAATGTGAATATTCACGATGGCAATCCTATCAGGGCATTCGTGCAGATTGACGGAGAGACCAACCAGGTTATGGCAGTGCCGACACCAGTGATTGGTAGAAACTTACAGGTGCTATCTGATGAACTCAGTCTTGGAGGAATGGAGCTAAAGAGCATCCAAAATGGCGAGGCACTGACATTTGCCGTAGAAGACGAACCTGTGACCGTAGGCATCGACCTGAAGAGCGACACAGGCATCCGCTTCGCCA
>OJKP01001500.1_pt1 | contig 13271 bp, 9 predicted proteins | sample 1596521 | NCBI WGS metagenome assembly OJKP01 (sample SAMEA4350130, study PRJEB24818) | metagenome | biome: human; feature: gut; material: faeces | place: Denmark | collected 2013-09
GAAGAAGAAAAAACAGAAAAAGCCGAATAGTCTTTAATAAGCAGAAATATGGTTGCCTCTTGCAAAATTCGTTTTGCAGGAGGTTTTTTGTTACTAATCTGCTTGTTATTCAATATTTTGTATAAATTTGTAGAATAAATAATCAATCTATCGAATATGTATATGTTAAGCACAGTAATCTCTCAAACTGGTGAATGCAATGCACAGCACGCGACAGACCCTTGTTTTTTAAATCAATGGGGATATTCTACCCTTTTGTTAATCATTATCGGGATAGGTTTAGTATACCTGCTTTTTAAGAAACGGAAATTCTTAGTGGATAACCTGAAATGGATTGCAGGTACGGTATTTATTGCAGGTTTCCTGATATATTGGTATGCTTTTAATGAGGGAGGGAGTGACAGTAATTCGATAGCGTTGGCGTTTAGGTCTGCTCTGTCTTCTATGGAAATGTTCGCTTCACATTCCGATCTTTTGGAGGTTCCTGAAGATCTGCATCATGATCCTTTCTACATGACGATATTTTCTGTGATACATTTCCTGGCCGTTATAGTGAGTGCGGTTTTTATCATCAAACTGTTAGGATTCAGATTTATCTCATGGGTGCGGTTATGTATGGCGAATCTTTCAAGAAAGAAGAAATGCCGGCTGTTTATTTTCTGGGGTGTCAATGATAATGCGATATTGCTGGCTAACAGCATAAGAAAAAAAGCGGCAGAGCCCAAGGGGAAGAATGAAGAAGGTTGGGAGAATTGTAAATTCATTTTTGTGAGGTTGCTTTCTGCTAATGAAAGCAGTTCTCATGGCCGGTTCACATTCAGTCATTTCTTTAATTCGTCTCATGACGGAACTGAAAAATTCATAGAAAAGATAGAAGAGCTTGACGGCATACTGGTTAACTCTAAATTTGGAATCACAGGCCGGGTTATAGATAAAGTCAAATCGGAATTTGATTTATACAAATATCTCGGATTGAGGAGATTGGGAAACCTAATCAAGAAGTACCCGCAGGCAACTTTCTATTTCTTGTCTCCCAATGAAGAACTGAATCTGGAGGCGGTGTCTGTTTTTAAGGAAATAGCGAAATGTAAAGAAGATAGAGTCCATAATCAGGTTCAGATTTATTGCCATGCGCGTAAGAACAACCAGAACCAGAAGTTGGAAATATGTGATGGGTTGAAACATCAGATTCATATCATCGACTCGTCTAATCTTGCTGTATTGCAATTAAAAAAGAATGTGAGGAATCACCCCGTGAATTTTGTAGATGTCGATACATCGAAGGCTTGTGTAAAGAAACCTTTTACGTCGATGATTATTGGCTTTGGAGAAACCGGACGTGATGCATTTCGTTTTCTATATGAGTTTGGGGCATTGATTGATGTAAATGGCAATAGGAACCCTCAAAAAATATATGTGGTTGATGAACATATAGATGAATTGAAAGGTGATTTTTTAATGAAAGCACCTGCCTTGAAGGAGAGGAAAAATGAGTTGGAATGGTGTGAAGAAATGTCTATCCATTCCGAACGTTTTTGGGAAAAGCTCTCTGAAATCATTCATGATCTCAACTATATTGTAATTGCTATAGGAAATGATAATGAAGGGATGGCATTGGCGATTGATCTCTACGAATATGCCTATCGATATAGAAAGGATTGTTTCAATGATTTTAGGATTTATCTGCGTGTCAATGGAAGTTGCAACACCATTCAGCTGAAGCAAATAAAAGAGTATTTTAATATTTATGGCAATACCCGGGATGTAATCATAACTTTTGGAGCGCAGGAAGAAATATTCTCGTACGATGTGGTATCGACAGATGTGCTTGAAGTATTGGCAAAGGAATTTTATTATGCATATCAGAAAATTATGATTGACGCAATGCCTGAAACGAATGAGAAGGAAATTGAAGAGAAGAAGAAAGCGAAGGAAAGCCTGAAGCAAACAGCGGAAGAAGAATGGAATGCGCGTAGAGAGGCATTGCAGGACAAGCATAGCTTGAATGCACAAATTAAATTGGCTTATCAGGAAGAGCAGGATAGGGCTAATGTATGGCATATCGATACCAAAAAGTTTTTAGCTGGGGCCATGGGAGAGGATGGCAAAGATAATAAGGAAAGATTGAAAGAGATGGTTGAGCTGACGCAGCGTGATGCCCATACATTGAACTATTCTAAGGTTTGTGACGTTGTTTCCAGTACATTATTTGATAATTTGAGTAAGTGCGAACATTTGCGTTGGAATGCATGTATGGAACTGCAAGGATTTGTAACGTGTGACGGAGATAAAGACTTTCAGCAGAAGAAGCATAAATGCATCGTCGATAATGATATTTTAAGAAGTAAATATCCGGAAACCATCCCTTATGACCAGTGTGTGGTTGAGCTAAGTTTTAGATTGAAAAAGAACTAACTATATGACAGATCAGGAAATAGTCGACGGATTAATCAATCGGGATGAAAAAATCACCGATTGGTTTTTCAACATAAAATATCGTCCGTTGTTTATCAATGTAATTAAGCTGATATTTGATTACCAGGTTGATTACGATGAATGTATCAGCGAACTCTACTATCATCTAATGAAGAATGATGCTGCCGTTCTTCGTAATTTTGAGGGACGTAGCACCATTGGAACATGGATTAAGATTGTGGCAATTCGTTTTTTCTGTTCCCGGAAAAAACGTGAACAGATGATAGAAGACGAGAGTAAAGTGCCTCTTTATGAGCAGAATCATGAAGAAGAAATAGACGACTCTGAATCGAAAATAGCCGCAAAGATTGATTTGGAACGTTTGTTCGATCTGATGTCGAATAAGCGGTATGTGATGGTCATCAGGGAATTAGTACTCAAAGAGGTCGAACCTGAATTTTTAGCATTATCTATGGGAATAACTGTTGCTAATCTGTACAATATTAAAAAGCGTGCGCTGGCAGCATTGGCTCACTTAGCTATGAATGATAAGAAGAAGTATGAAAACAAAAGATAAAAATATGATAACCGAAGAATTGTTGGCTGCTTTTGAAGAAGGTAAGACGAATGCTGAAGAAACAGCTTTGGTACTTGAATATCTGGCGACTGATGAAAGTTTGCAAGAGGAATTTATCTTGTCTCAACAGTTGGATGTCATGATGGGAGCTGATGATGAAGAAACGGACTTCCTGCCAATGGCGCAGATGGCAGCCAAATCGGAAGGTAATCTTTGTGATTTCCAGTGTGAGCAGTTTATTTTGAAACGTAGAAAGATTGAATATAATTCGGATGAACTCTCGGAGGAGGCCAGGAATAACAGTTGGTTGAGGGAGAGGGGAACTCCTTTGCATAGTGTAGGCCGCCTGCTCGAACAACGCGGATTGATTGTGATGCGTAGTTATGGTTCCAGTATTGACAGTGTCATACGTGCCCTCAAGGCCGGACATGATGCGATTGTTGTGGTAAATAGTTGCCGGTTGCCGGGAAATAGTGAGGAGGAAATTGCTTATCATGCAGCAGTAGTGCTTGACGTAAATGAAGAGGAAGTGACGCTTTATGATCCTGCAACAGGAGAGGAAAGTACGGCCTATCCCAAGGATCACTTTATTGCGGCATGGAATGATGCAAAAGCGTATCTTGCGAGAGTGAAAGTGCCTGATCTGGATTATAATCCGCGGCCTATTGATCTGGAAGATGTTGAATTGAGCACTGATTTGATTGAATTGCGTGAAGCCATTGCTGAAAATGCGCACGAAATCTGGGCCGACCAGCGCCAGGAAGAGGGATGGACTTATGGACCGCAGAGGGATGACGAGAAGAAAGAGACTCCGGACATGGTGCCTTATTCCATGCTTCCTTATTCGGAAAAAGAATATGATCGACGTATGGCGTTTGATACGATCAAGCTGATGAAAAAGCTGGGGTATAGTATTATCAAACAGGGCGATACGGCTCTTCATAATGAGCTGATGAGAAAATTGAAGAATGAAGGTGATGCCAAAGTCTGTGAATGTGGTGCGTCTATTTTTATGGACCAAATCTATTGCAGTCATTGTGGTAAAAAGATAGATTGGAAATTGTTCCGCTAATATATAAATAATGAATCATAAAATGAAAGAGTATATTCCCAATCCGGTGGATACAGGACATATCCAACTCCCGAAGGAGTTGGAATATTTGGTAGAAGAGATGGCTAAGAATGTTCATGAAGTCTGGTCGAAAACCAGAATAGAACAAGGTTGGACGTATGGAAAAAAGCGGGATGATGTGTTGAAGCAGCATCCGTGCCTGGTTCCGTATGAAGAATTACCTGAAGAAGAAAAGGTGTACGACAGAAATTCTTCGGTGGAAACCTTGAAACTGATTATGAAACTAGGGTTCAAGATTTCGAAGGATGAGGAATAGGCGATTTGCCTGCATCCAACAAGATAAATGGTGCCCAATATTTACTGTCTGCATATCCGTTCTCACGAAGGTACTGTTGCGCTTTTATAAGAGCCTGTCGTTCGGATAACCCTGAAATGATGTTCTCATAGAATTTAGTCATGAGAAGCATGGAGGCCTGGTCGTCAACAGCTGAAAGTGTCATGAGGATGGTTTGTACTCCTGCATTCTTAAAGCCTCGTTGAAGACCGAAAAGACCATCCGCACCAAGAGTACCTTGACCGGTGTTGCAGGCAGAAAGAACAACCATACGACAACCGCGGAGGTTTAGTGTACTGATTTCATCTGCACGGAGCAGTCCGTCGTTATTCTCTTCCGTGGCATTGGCGCCGGACATAATCAGGAAGCAATGCTTCATCGCATCATCGGCTTCACGTTGCTTCAATTCTTTATAGTCTCCGTGAGTAGCTATGTGAATCAACGAAACAGCTTTGCCGTCGAGTGCCCGGAACTGCTTTTCCGTTCCGTTTTCACCTACGAATAGATTGGTTTTAATCTTCTTTTCTTTCAATAGGGAATTTACGTTATTTACTTCATTGAGCGTATATGGTAACTCATGATACCCATTCTGTCCGTTACGGAATTTCCCGGAGTTATGATCTGTAGAAACAATATTGCGAACTTTGGTTGAAGCCATTTCGTAGTCTAATCCTCCGAAAAGTGCGGCTGATGAGTAGTTCAGTGAAGCTTTGTCGAGTGCGATTTCTTTTGTTGACGATAAACGATAGACGGCTTTCTGGAATGCTAACGGCAGGTTACCCGCTCCATACGGAAGATATTCTACAGGTAACTGATGAAGTATCCCGTCAGGTGAAAAATAAATAGTATCCGCTTTGCTGATATATTCATCCAGCACTTTCCAGAAATGTGCCCCGTTTTCGGTTGTGGTGAAAGCCGTAGGCGATTGCATCTCTTTCGATAGCAATTTCTGACTCATTAACTTGATTGCGGTGGGAGACACGTCACCCGGACGAAGTACGAAAGCGGTCAGGTGTTTGTCCGGAGCTAGTAGTTCATCGTCTATGAGAGCAAATTCTATGGCGATGGAGTTTCCATGCAGATGCTTTTGTACGTCCTGCCATTTGACAGAAAGATAACGGGTATAGTCGCCGAAATCAGTAGATTTTCGCATCAAGTCCAGTTGCAGCTGTTCATACTCCTCTTTCTGGCGGATGATATTTTTCCGTGCTTCCGTCTGATTGGTTGCATTCGGGAGTTCACTTTGCATGGATAAAATTTGTTCCGCCATAAGGGTAGCCTTGTTGTATTGGTCGAGCAGGGATTTATCTCCCGAAGCGCGGATCAGAGACTCCAGTTCAATAGACGAATTGAGCATAATACCTTTTGAAAACAATAATGCATCGTAACCTAACCGGGCAAAGCGTTGTTTTTGTTCAGGTGTACCTGTTGCGGCGATATTGGCTGCACGGAGGGGAATACTGTCCAGTGAGGAACGGATATCCTTCCAGAATGCCAGGCGTTCATCGGCTTTCGAGAGACGGAAAAGATTACGCAGCGCGGTTGTTTCGCTGGAGAGGAAAGGTTCCATATAGGCTAATGCCTTGTCGGTCTGTCCTTGGGTATAGTAGATGTCAGCGATAGTCCCTAATGCGGAGACATACATCAAACCGTCTTCTCCCCATTGCAGGCGATAAGCGTCCAATTGTTCAAGATTCTCTTTCAATAGCCTGTTTAAAACCGCCATTCGTTGACGTTCGGCATCCTGTTCTGTCTGCCTGGCTGCTGTCTCATTGCCCATCATGGTGTGGCAACGATTCAGACTGCTAAGTGCATCCTGATATTTTACATCACTGCCGGGAAGAATTTTGTAAATGTCTGCAGCCTGTTGGTAGTTTGCTGCTGCTTCTGCATATTGTTTTTGTCGGTATAAGATACTGCCTCTGGAACGCAGAATTTCCCCCATCTTATCTGACTTATCACCCGTCGGAAGCAGTTTTTCGGCTTTTGTGAGTATTTCGAGGGCTTTTCCGTACTCCTTGGTGAATCCGTAGTTACGGCACAATGCAACGGAGGCGTCTACATATTTGTCCAGTTTGTCCGGCAACATCTGTGCATAAACCGACAGTGCCTGGTTGAGCATACGATTGGAGGCCTCATACTTGGCGGCAATGCTATAATTGAGTCCGCCCAGATAAGATTCCAATGCAAATTTAGCCTGTTCGGCAGGATTGTTGCGAAGGATGTCTGCTGCCAGTTCGTAGTATTCGCCGGCAGATGCGTGATCTTGTATTCCGGAAAGAAATTGCGCATAGTTGTGGCGTACTTTAAAAACAATCTCCTTATCAGTATTCACATCGCATTTCTTTAAAGCATCCAGAAAATGTGCCCTTGCCTTATCATTGTTACCTATGCTGGCAAAATACTGGGCACGCTCGGTCAGGCAATCAGGTTCGTCGCAAGGCTTTTCCAATTCTTTTTTATTGTGAGCTTCTACCAATTTCATGTATTCTAATACTTTCGGCTGATTGTTCAGTTCCACGTAGATGGATGATATCCAATCGAGAAGTTGCTCGTATTCTTTTGAATCGTCAGGAAAGATGTTGAAGGCCTGCTCATAATAAGTGACTCCTACATCTTTACGTCCCGACAGGTAGTACAACGAACCTATCTGCTGGAGTTGACGGGCAACTGAAAGGGACTTTTCGCCATACATCTTTTTACTGATGGCTATTTCCTCTTCTACGATGGCACTTGCTTTGTCCATTTCTCCTAAAGCTATGTAGCAGCGGGCGAGATTGATATGAAACATGAATGCCTGTTCGGGACGGGGTTGAATGCGACTGCACAATTCCCATGTCTTGCTGTGAATTTCTGCTGCTTTAGGATAGTCTTTTGCAACAGTCAGGTAGTAGAGTCCTGTGTTGTTCAGGGAGGAAATGTATTTGATATTTGTTTCGCCCAGTATGGTCTTGCGCATATCTGCTGCCATTTGTGTATAGGTTAGTCCTTCGGGACGTTCCAGATTCAGATAACAACGGCCGAGAATGTGCAGGCAGGTAGCGCGTTCCGCACTCTGTGTCTTTCCCGTTTTGACATATAATTCGTCCGCTTGTTTCAGTTTGGTAATGGCGGTTGGGTAATCTTGTTTACTTTCTAGTTTTTGAGCTTCTTCAACCAGTAGGTCGGCTTGGCTTGCAGTCTGTGAGTAGGCTGTCAGACATAGACAGGCTAATAGAGATAGAATGAATTGTCGCATATAATAGAGATTTTAGTGGATTAAAATAAGATCAAGGCAAAGCTCCCGTCTCTCTTGCTTTTATTGGTGATCGAGACGATGATTTTATACCGTTCGTCCGAGCTAACCTTTTCTTTACGGAAAGGAAGACCTTTCCGGACACTGTCATTACATTTGTATTCCCGTTCACTTTTCGATTGATAACCGATTGTCTTTATTTTCCAACTGAAAGAGCGATTCACCTCTGCCACACAGCCTATCTGCGAGGTTCCCGAACAGCTCGGAATCTCGAAAGTACAGGTCTGACCGGCAGCCACCATTTTGGTATCTAATCTTACTTTGTTGGCGGAGTCCTTATCGCCTCTCGTCCTCGCTTCTGCTGCATACTTGTCCGCAATTTCATAGATTGTTTCATTATCAACGCAGGCTTGAATGAATTCGTAATCAAATACCAGATGTCCTTTCAGGCTCAAGACATCGCCCTGGGTTTGTTTGACGGTTAATGGGATAGGGGCTGCATCACGCAGCGTTTTGCTTACTGCCAGCAGTTGTTCGCCACTGGCAAAGCCGCCGTCCAATGCTTCACATGCTTTCTTACAGGCGTCGAACACCGTTTCAAAGGGTGTCGTTGTCTGTGCATTGACACTCATTTGCCCTCCGATGGAAAAAAACAGGAGGATGAATACTCTGAAAATAGTTTTCCTGCTCATTTTTATTCTGCATTCATAGTGTTATTGAATAGGATTAAGTACCACACGAAATCCGATATGTGCTTCTGATGTATCGTAAGTCTGTACGCTACGATGGCGAATGTCCATATCACGTTCGTTGGCCAGATAGCTGCCTCCTCTCACTATCTTTTTATGGTGTCCGGGATTCTCTGCCGGACCTTGGGGATCTGTGACCCGTGTATTTTCATACCGGCTCATCCAGTCTGTACACCATTCGGCGGCGTTGCCTGACATGTCGTATAAGTCGAACCCGTTTTCGTGTTTCTCGCCAACGGGATGCAGGTGTTCATTAGCATTGGAGGCATAGTAAGCTACATCACGAATGTTGTCTGAACCGGCATAAGGATAGCTTTCGCCTCCGGCTGCTGCATATTCCCATTGCGCCTCCGTAGGGAGAGAAAAAGGTAAACCGGTGAGCTTGTTCAGCTTCTTGGTGAAGGCTTCGGCGTCATTCCACGTTATATGTGTCATAGGCAGCGTGCCTTCTTCTGTAACAATGGAGTCATTCATAACGGCATACCATAACGAGCGTGTTACTTCGTATTTACATATATAATAATCGGAACTCAATATAACGGTGTGCTGCGGTGAGTCATATCCTTTACCCGTAGCCTTTCCCATGATGAATTCTTTGTTTTTGGCCGGAATCAGCAGCATATTGTTCATCATCTCCACCAGGGAGCGGAGCTGGGGCAGTGTGATTGTGGGATTCCATTTTACGTCTACCCATTCTTTCTCTCTGTCTTTTATATCCCTGTTTCCGGTGTTGTTTACGGAAGCGCGTCCGTCATTCCGGAGTGCATTGAATTCATGCAGGATGGAGTCGCATGTAGATTTCAAAGAACTGTCCGGGTGTTTCTTTATGAAACTACTATAATCGTCATAAGTGCGGCAATCCTTGAATTCCAGTTTTTGTTCTGCCGTTCTTTGGATGGAAGTATAAGTTTTGCTTCCTGCTACTATTAATGATAGAGCAATGAAAGTCATCACAAGCCATTTGGCAGATACATAAGAAGGTTTTGATAACATTTGTTTCAGGAAGTCACCCTTTATATCTTTGAATCGGGCTACTCGTGAGTTACTGTAAAATACAGCTTGAAAATCTTTTAATCCGCTAATGTCCGGTGGTAGTTGCAGGGTGGCGAAATCATAGCTTTCACTTTCCTGCGGAGCAATCGGAATGATATTTATCTGTTTGGGGTTTCTACTCCGGCGGTGTAACGCACGGCCTAATTCTATCCGGACAAAATCGATTTCTCCGGTATGGCTGATCTGCTTAATTTCCGTTTCAAACTCTTCATAGGTCAAGGATGCCATCCGTTCGTAGAAAGCCACTTCTTCCATGTCCCATGTTGCCTTTTCGCCTATCTCGACCGCTTCTTCATTGAGCGGGCGGATCGTTGTAAACGTCTCCGGCACCATAAACATAATGAAGTCTTTGCACTCATCAATACGGCGAATCAACTCAACATCAAACCGACCGTTTAAATTGTCTTTATCAAAGCTCACCCTTTTGCGGAATCCGGATTCTTCCAGCATCAGTTGTAGCATTTCAGGCTTGTCGCCCGAACATCTTTTACGGTAACTTATGAATATGTCGTAATTATGTTTGCTCATCAGCTGCTAAGATAATAAAAAGAAACAGATTTGTCAATCTTACTCGAAATTTATTTTTATCTTTGAAATTCAGTAAACAGAAAAAGGAAATATATATGAAAAAAGTAATTTGCAATGAGAAAGCTCCGGGGGCTATCGGCCCTTATAGTCAGGCGATAGAAGCCAATGGTATGGTATTTGTGTCCGGTCAGTTGCCTATTGATGCCGCTACGGGACAGATGGCTGAAGGGATAGAAGGACAGGCTCGCCAGTCGTTGGAGAATATCAAACACATTCTTGAAGAAGCAGGATTGACAATGGGAAACATTGCCAAAACCACTGTCTTTCTTCAGGATATGTCCCTGTTTGCAGGGATGAACGGTGTGTATGCCACGTATTTTGACGGAGCCTTTCCGGCACGTTCGGCGGTTGCCGTAAAAGCTCTGCCAAAGGATGCGTTAGTAGAGATTGAGTGTATCGCGGTTCGCTAACAAATCGGCGACAATAAAACTGCTGCCTCCTACCAAGATCAGATCTTTTGGGGGGCAGTTCTTTTTTGCCGCCTGTACAGCTTCTACAACAGTGGGGTAGGTGGTACCTTTCAATCCGGCTTCTTCTGCCAATGCCAGTAGTTCATTTTCCGGAAGCGCGCGTTTAACGCTTGCTTTGGTAAAATAATAGGTGGCATATTTCGGCAATGCTCGCAGAACCCCCCGGATGTCTTTGTCATTGACCATGCCGAATACAAAATGGATCTCCTGATCGAAGGTTTTGTGAATGGCATTGAGCTGTACATGGATATATTCGATTCCATCAACATTATGTCCCGTGTCACAGATAATATCCGGATAGCTGTGTACTTTCTGCCAACGCCCCATCAGACCGGTGAGCTGACATACGTTTGCAAGACCTGCGCGATAGTCCTGGGATCTGATGTTGTAGTTCAGACGGGTCAGTGTCGCAAGGGCTTTTAGGATGGTAAACATATTTTCGAATTGGTAAGCTCCGCTCAACTCTGTGAAAAGTCCGAAAGGAAACATCTCATTGTGGATTTTGATAGCATCTTTTCTTTTGTCGAGTATCTGGTCTAGCGTACGTAGACTGTCTGACAGGTCTAACATGAGTAATGCTTGCCGCATCTGGTTTGCCTCTTCTTCTGATTGTTCGTCCATTGCTTCGATCATTTCGTGCATGCTCTGAATTGTGTTGTCCATCATCGGTCTTATTTCTTGCAATTTCGAATAAGGAACTATTTCCATGTCCCAGTACCGGGCATTTTCACGGGCATATTCGATAGGCGCATTCTTTTCTTTAGCTTTCATGGTAAATACACGTTTCACTGCCCCTTGGGCTCTGCCGATAACGACCGGAACTCCTTCTTTGATAATTCCGGCTTTCTCTTTGGCAATCTTCGTCAGCGTGTCACCCAGATATTGGGTGTGGTCGAGGCCTATGTTGGTGATAACACACAAATCCGGATGGATGATATTCGTACAGTCCAATCTTCCGCCCATGCCTACTTCGATAACTGCTACATCTACTTTCTGGTCGGCAAAATAACGGAATGCCATAGCGGTGGTCAGTTCGAAGAATGAAGGGTGCAGCGGCTCGAAGAAAGAGCGATGCTCTTCTACGAAATTGACTACATACTCTTCCGGTATCATCTCACCGTTGATACGGATACGTTCGCGGAAGTCGATTAAATGAGGGGAGGTGAATAGTCCTACCCGGTAACCGGCGCACTGCAATACGGCTGCGATGGTATGTGAACAGGATCCTTTTCCATTGGTTCCGGCGATATGTATCGTCTTGAATTGTTGATGAGGATGCCCAAAATGTTCGTCCAATTTGTGTGTGGTCTCTAAACCCGGCTTATATGCTTTGCCTCCTATTTGTTGAAACATTGGCGCACTCTCATATAAGTACTTTAAAGTGTTCTGATAGTCCATGTTTTATAATATTTAACGTCGGGCAATCTTTATTGCCCACTAATTTGTTTATCTTTAGAACCGTCAATCTGACTATAAATGGGGGATTGGCGAATGAGATTGCAAATATCAACATTTAAATCTAAGAAATCATGGGAACTAAGAAAAATTTTGTGCTAGACACAAATGTTATTCTTCACGACTACAATTGCTTGAAGAATTTTCAGGAAAATGATATTTACCTCCCTCTTGTTGTACTCGAAGAACTGGATAAGTTCAAAAAAGGAAACGAGCAGATAAATTTCAATGCTCGTGAGTTCGTGCGCGAATTGGATGTGCTGACAAGCGATGAGCTTTTCTCCGACGGAGTGAAGCTTGGCGAAGGATTGGGACGTCTGTTTGTCGTGACAAGCAATGTGCCGGCTGCCAAAGTGTGGGAATCGTTTCCTATAAAGAAACCCGATCATTTGATTTTGGCGGCAACCGAATACCTGACCGACAAGTATCCGAAAATGAAATCTATCTTAGTGACCAAAGATGTGAATCTGCGCATGAAAGCCCGTTCAATCGGTCTGCTTTGCGAAGATTATATTACGGATAAGGTGGTAAATGTAGATGTGTTCGAGAAATCTAATGAGATTTTTGAAAATGTAGATCCGGCATTGATCGACCGTATTTATTCTTCAAAGGAAGGCATTGACTTGAGTGAATTTGACTTTAAGGATTTGATTCATCCCAATGAATGTTTTGTATTGAAGAGTGACCGGAATAGTGTATTGGCACGCTACAATCCTTTTACCCATTCTATTATCCGTGTGATGAAGGGTAAGAATTATGGAATCGAACCACGGAATGCGGAACAGAGTTTTGCTTTTGAGATTCTGAATGACCCGAACATCAAACTGGTGGCTCTGACAGGAAAAGCGGGAACAGGTAAGACATTGCTGGCTTTGGCTGCTGCTTTGGGTAAGCTGACGGATTACAAACAGATTTTGCTGGCACGTCCCGTTGTGGCGCTTTCCAATAAGGATATCGGTTTCCTTCCGGGAGACGCACAGGAAAAAGTAGCTCCTTATATGCAGCCGTTGTTTGATAACCTGAACGTCATAAAACGTCAGTTTGCTACAAACTCTACCGAAGTGAAGCGCATAGAAGATATGCAGAAAAGCGAGCAGCTGGTGATTGAAGCTCTGGCATTTATCCGTGGTCGTAGTTTGAGCGAAATGTATTGCATCATTGACGAAGCGCAGAATCTGACCCCGAATGAAATAAAGACAATCATCACCCGTGCAGGCGAAGGTACGAAGATGGTGTTTACGGGAGATATCCAGCAGATTGACCAACCTTATCTGGATAGTCAGTCCAATGGCTTGGTATATATGATTGATCGTATGAAAGACC
>OJKP01001502.1_pt1 | contig 13256 bp, 11 predicted proteins | sample 1596521 | NCBI WGS metagenome assembly OJKP01 (sample SAMEA4350130, study PRJEB24818) | metagenome | biome: human; feature: gut; material: faeces | place: Denmark | collected 2013-09
GACTTTGGTTTATTCCAGAAGCACGACTAATTGCCGCTAGAGAAACGTATGGAGAATATGCCTTCAAAAGAGTAGTTGCATCCTGATAGTTATACACAAACTCATAATCGCCATTCTTCAGCCATTCGGGAACATCTTCTCCATTTTCCACAAGGCCTTCAACATGAAACTCCAAACTATCCTTTGCCTCCTTTTGCAAAGCTTCAAAGGTTGGTGCTGTAAAAACCACCGCACCTGGTACATTACTACCAAGAGAACCGCCAACGCAACATTAACAATAATCTTTTCCATAATGTGCTACTTTAAAACCATTGTTTCTTAGACTAAAGTATTCTCCATATTACAGTCCCCACATATCATTCAGCATACTGATAGCAGACTCTGAGCGGAAGACATGATTGCGGAAGGTGATAATGGCTTCGGGGGCAAGATGTGCTTCGAAGGAGTTGACCAGGAAATCTGCCTCAAGCAGGATGCGGTGGTCGAGGGAGGTAACATCCTTATAAGTATGGTGATGCGCGATGAGCCAGCAGATGTTTTAACCAATAAAAAGAATACTAATTCCAAATCCACAATACCGCTATGGCGCCAATGACGCAGAAAATGAAGTTGGTAAGATAAAGCCTTGCCAAACAATTCAATGTTCAGTAGATTGCTGATAATGGCACAGGCATATACGCTACGCCCCCAGAAGAAAGGTTAATCCGCTGATTCCGATATAGGCATAGATGATGTATTTGAGCAGGGAGCCGCTGAGGTGCCTGAACACCCAGGAGCCTATCAGGTTGCCAATGAAGACTCCGGCTATTCCGTAGATATAACCTATGGAGACCGTGGTGGTGAAGAAACCATTGTAGGCTCTTGCCAGTGTCATCATCAGATTGCCTGCCAGAAAATAGGTCTGCGTCATCGCCAGATAGTGATCCTTGTCTGGCTCTGAACTGACGAAATAGAGCACGGCTGGGGGACCCTGCATTCCGAAGAATCCTCCCATCAGTCCGCTCAATGTTCCTGCCGTAACCTGCACAGGCAGCGTTGTCTTTACCTTGATGCGCTTGCTGAAGAAGGCGAAGTAGAAGCTCACAATGATCAGTGTAATGCCTAACAATATGTTCAGAATATGATATTCCATCCGCCGGAGCACGAGGATGGCTCCGATGGAGATGATGATGAAGGTGAACAGAATGGGCAGCAGCCGCCTCCAGGTGATGTACTTGTATTTCTGAATAACGATGATCAGGGAGGTGGTCATCGCCAGAATGCCAGAGAGGGTTGTTGCCTCACCGAAGGAAGGCATGATAGAGGGGAGCATCGTCATGATGAAGATGCCAAAACCGAAACCAGTGGTGCGTTGTACAAAACTGGCTCCGATGCTCAACAGGAAGAGTTCTACTACTATCTGATCCATTCTATAGTATTATTTATCTGAGCTTTCTGATAACTCTTGCAGGTTTGCTTTGTGGCAAGCACTGCTATACATACGATAGTTAAGTTACTTGTATGTCTGAGGTTGAATATCGATTGCGAAATTACAACATTTAATTCAATGGTGCAAATACTATAAACAAAAAATGACCCGACATCTCGCTAAATATAAATTTAGTTTGGTGTCGGGTCTTATTATGAAGTGATTTATTTTTTCTTTATAGAACTTTCTTATGTACGGAAGTTATGGAAGTTTCAACTTACGTATTTGAGGAAGTAGAGTCATATTACTCTCTGCATATCAGCGCTTTACTTGATCATGCTGACGCTTCTCTTGAGGAAGGCGTCGAGGGCTGCACCCTTGAGCATGCCGTTCTGCAGCAGGGCGAGGTCGATGAGCTGATGTACGATATTGTTGTCCTTAGCGTAATCGGCTATGATGTTGTCGCGCTTCTGCTTCTCTTCGCTCACGGCCTTCTGGGTGTTCTGCAGGTCGTCCTTCTCTTCCTGGGTAATCTCCTCGGGCTTCTTCTTGTCCTGCGACTGGTGCAGAACAGCCAGTCGGGCTTCCTGTCCCTTCAGCTCTGCCAGTACAGGCTTCAGTGCCTCGGCTGTATGCTGCTCGGCATCGGCGAGAACCTTCTTTACGAGCTCGTGGTCGCTGTTGAGCACGATGTTGTAGCTGTTGGGCATCTGTCCGTAGAAGTTCATGCCTGCCTGGAACTGGCTCATGGCCTTCATGCGTCGCATATACTCGTTCTGAGTGATGAGTACGGGCTGGTTGGCTTCGCCCAGGGTCTGTATCTCTACGTAGAACTCAGTCTTGTCGAGCTTAGGCATCTGTGAGCGGAATACCTGTGACAGATTGGCAGTCTGCTCGTCTGTCAGGTCTGTCTTCTTGGCATCCTCTTTGACGATGAGTCGGTCGATGATGTCGGCATCTACACGTGTGAAGCGCGATTTCTCGAGCTTCTGCTCCAGCATGTTGACCATTGGAGTGTCGAGCTGTCCGTCCATCATGAGTACCGAGTAGCCCTTGTTCTTGGCAGCCTCGATGTAGGAGTATTGTTCCTCCTTGTTGTTGGCGTAGAGGTATACCAGGTTGCCGTCCTTGTCGGTCTGGTTGTCCTTGATGAGGGTCTTGTATTCCTCGAAGGTGAAGTACTTGCCGTCTACGTCCTTGAAGAGGGCGAAGTCCTTGGCGCGGTCGTAGAAGTCTTCCTGCGAGAGCATTCCGTAGTTGATGAAGATCTTCAGGTCGTCCCATTTTTCCTCGTACTCCTTGCGGTTCTCCTTGAAGATTGAGCTGAGTCGGTCGGCCACTTTCTTGGTGATGTAGGTGGCGATTTTCTTCACGTTGCTGTCGCTCTGCAGATAGCTTCGGCTCACGTTGAGCGGGATGTCTGGCGAGTCGATGACGCCATGCAGCAGGGTGAGGAACTCAGGCACGATGCCTTCCACCTGGTCGGTAACGAACACCTGGTTGCAGTAGAGCTGTATCTTGTTGCGCTGCATGTCGATGTTGTTCTTGATGCGTGGGAAGTAGAGGATACCTGTCAGATTGAATGGGAAGTCCACGTTGAGGTGAATCCAGAAGAGGGGCTCGTCCTGCATGGGGTAGAGGGTGCGGTAGAAGTTCTTGTAGTCCTCGTCCTTGAGTGTGCTTGGCGTCTTGGTCCAGAGGGGCTCTACGCTGTTGATGATGTTGTCCTCGTCGGTCTCTACGTTCTTGCCGTCCTTCCATTCTGTCTTCTTGCCGAAAGCCACGGGCACAGCCATGAACTTGCAGTACTTGTTGAGCAGCTCCTCTATCTTGTTCTTCTCGAGGAACTCCTTGCAGTCGTCAGCTATGTGGAGCACGATGTCGCTACCACGCTCCGCCTTGTCGGTGTCCTCTATCTCGAAGGCTGGAGAACCGTCGCAGCTCCATTTCACGGCCTTGCTTCCCTCGCGATAGCTCTTGGTGATGATCTCCACCTTGCTTGCTACCATGAATGAAGAGTAGAAGCCGAGTCCGAAGTGTCCGATGATGGCATTGGCGTTCTCCTTGTATTTGTCGAGGAAGTCGGTCACTCCCGAGAAAGCTATCTGGTTGATATATTTGTCTATCTCCTCCTCGGTCATTCCGATGCCGTGGTCGCTGATGGTCAGGGTTCCGGCCTCCTTGTCGAGGGTGACGCGCACGGTGGTGTCGCCTATCTCGCCCTTGAAGTCGCCCTGGGCAGCCAGAGTCTTGAGCTTCTGTGTGGCGTCTACGGCGTTGGATACCATCTCGCGCAGGAAGATGTCGTGGTCTGAATATAAGAATTTCTTGATGACAGGGAAGATGTTCTCTGTCGTTACTCCAATATTACCTTTTTGTGCCATAATATTGATATGTTTATTTAGTTGTTTTTATTATTGTTCGATTCATTCGATTGACTATGTCCTCGCAAAATGTGTGCCAAAAAGGAGGGGCATCTGTCATGTTTTGATTTATTTTTAGCTTTTTGTTCTCTTTTGTTTGGTCGTAGCAACTATTTTTCTTACCTTTGCAACCATCTTTCAAGAAGTGGATGAGTCTTCGACTATTCCCACTGAATTTTGACCATCATGGACTATACAATAACAAAACAAGTTATTATTGCTGATTACTATACTTTTCACTACGAGGAGCTTCTTGCCTTCGTGGCATCTCGCCTTCATGTTTATTCTGATGAGGCTGAGGACATTGTCCAAAATGTCTTCCTGCGCCTACTGCAAACCGACAAGATGATTACTCCCATTACGCTTCCCTGCCTGGTCTACACCATGGCTCGCCATCTGATATGTGATTTTTGGCGGCACAGGAAGCGGGTAGAAGAGCATGAGCATTTCATACAGGGCAGCATGGGTACGGCAGGTTGTGGCGAGTCGGTTGAGATGGTTTATTCGGTTGTGGAGATTACCGAACTCATGGAGCGTGGCATTGCCCGTCTTAGCGAGAAGCAGCGCAAGGTGTACCGTCTTAACGTGTGCGATGGCATGAAGGTGGGAGAGATTAGCCGTGAACTGGGGCTCAACTACAAGTGTGTGGAAAACCGACTGGGTGCAGCACGAAAGGAAGTGCGGGGCTATATGAAGCGCATGTTGGCATAATCTCCTCTCACACCGAATGCTGCGTTTCTCACGCTCGCTCAGAGAAATCTCACACCGAATGCCATGTTTCTCATGCTCGCTCAGAGAAATCTCACACCGAATGCCATGAAATTATCTCCGTATGCTATGTGGAGCAAAGGGCTTGTTTTCTCTTACTCCTTACCTCCTCTAATATCTTGATTCTTCGACCTTTAAGGCTGTTGTCTTAACTCCTTAATTCAATTATCTCCTTAACTCCAGAGAACTCTTCTTTTAACTCCCCAACTACACGATTGTTTGTTTTTTACAAATAATCGTTCTCTTTTTATAAAGACGATGTGGAAAGAAAGCAGTACTTTTGCAGCGAGAAAAAGAAATAAAAATATTAACGCTTAATATAATAGTATTATGGTTGAAGAAAAGAAATACAGAGTAGAGTCCGACCTTCTGGGTGAACTCAAGGTTCCAGCAGAAGCTCTTTATGGTGTGCAGACACAGCGTGGTATCAACAACTACCACATCTCTCGCAAGACTATGGTCGACAACCCTGACTTCATTATCGCTATCGCTTTCGTGAAGCTGGCTGCCATTGAGACCAATCATTCCTTGGGCGTGATCAACGATGAGATCTCGGGTGCCATCGCTCAGGCCTGCCGAGAAATCATTGAGGGCAAATGGCATGAGAACTTCCCTATAGATATGGTACAAGGTGGTGCAGGTACATCAGTCAACATGAACGCCAACGAGGTGATCGCCAACCGTGCACTCGAAATCATGGGTCATGAGAAGGGCGACTACCAGTATTGCTCACCCAACGACCATTGTAACTGCGGACAGAGTACCAACGACGTTTATCCTACCAGTATCCGTCTGGCGCTCATCCGTATGAACACGCATCTCGTGGGTGCCCTTACAGGATTGATAAGCGCCTTCCGCTATAAGGCTGATGAGTATTCCGACGCCATCAAGATGGGACGCACACAATTGCAGGACGCTGTGCCTATGTCGTTCGGACAGGAGTTCAATGCCTATGCCAACAATCTGGAGGAGGAAATCCTCAATCTGGAGCGCAACGTGAAACTGCTGCACGAAATCAATATGGGTGGTACTGCCATCGGTACAGGTCTGAACGCTGTTCCTGGTTTCGCCAAGCTTTGTGCTGCCAACCTGAGCAAGTTGACGGGCGAGAACTTCGAGACTGCTACCGACCTTGTTGAGGCTACTCCCGACACGGGTGCTTACGTGAGCTATTCGTCAGCTCTGAAGCGTCTGGCTGTTAAGTTGTCCAAGATATGCAACGACTTGCGTCTCATGGCTTCTGGTCCTCGCTGCGGTCTCAACGAGATTAATCTGCCTCCTAAGGCTCCTGGATCTTCTATCATGCCAGGCAAGGTGAACCCAGTCATCCCTGAGGTGACCAATCAGGTTTGCTTCAAGGTAATCGGCAATGACACCACTATCAGCTTCGCAGCAGAGGCTGGTCAGCTGGAGTTGAACGTGATGGAGCCTATCATCACAGAGAGCCTCTTCGAGAGCCTTACATGGATGAAGAATGCCATAGAGACCCTTACCTCGGAGTGCATCCTCGGCATTACTGTGAACAAGGAGCGTTGCTACGAAATGGTAAAGAACAGCATCGGTATCGTGACTGCCCTCAATCCCATCATTGGCTACAAGAAAAGTACCAAAGTGGCTAAGGAGGCTCATGAAACAGGCCGCTCAGTCTACGACATCGTGATAGAGCAGGGCATCATGAGCAAGGAGGAACTCGACAAGGCGCTCGATCCTAACGAGATGCTGCAGTCGCATAAGTTCACTTTGAAATAATGAATGTTTCGCGTTTGTGTTAAAGGTTTTAGTAAAAAGCTATGTTGAAGCCTTCTGCTCCTGCGGCTTTGGTTGGCAGGGGCGGGCTTAAGTTTTTCTGTATTAAGGTTGATAATCTTGGGCTGGAGGCATTTTGCTTCCAGCCATTTGGGGTTGAATACTTAGCCATAAAACATTTGGCTTTAACTTCTCTAATTTCTTTGAGTTCTCTTTTTGCGAAAGTTGAGTAAATGATAGAAGTTTCGGATAGTGTTAGTCGCTTTACTCATAAGTAGGTATTTAATGGGAATACCTATTTTTAATGACGTACGAAATTTGGAGATATCTCAGATTATATCTATTTTTGCACTCAGAAACAGAAATCGTATAGAGACGATAAGTATCGTGCTTCAAGCGTTTTTGTTTATGTTTTATGTAATTAAAAATATTAAAGTATTATGATTATCGAAAATGTTCATGCAAGAGAAATCTTGGATTCTCGTGGCAATCCTACAGTAGAGGTTGAGGTTACATTAAAGTCGGGTATTGTGGGTCGTGCTTCTGTTCCATCAGGTGCGTCGACAGGCGAAAACGAGGCTTTGGAACTTCGTGATGGTGATAAGAACCGCTATGGTGGTAAGGGCGTCTTGAAGGCTGTGGAGAATGTGAACAAGGTGATTGCGCCTGCCTTGGTGGGCTTCTCTGCCTTGGAACAGCGCGCCATTGACTACAAGATGCTGGAACTCGATGGTACCAAGACCAAGTCGAACCTTGGTGCAAATGCTATTCTCGGTGTGTCTCTGGCTGTGGCACATGCTGCTGCCGAGTATCTTCACATCCCCTTGTATCGCTACATCGGCGGTTGCAATACCTACACCCTTCCTGTTCCTATGATGAACATCATTAATGGTGGTGCTCACTCTGATGCACCTATCGCCTTCCAGGAGTTCATGATCCGTCCTGTGGGTGCTCCTTCCGAGAAGGAGGCCATCCGTATGGGTGCCGAGGTGTTCCATGCATTGGCTAAACTGCTGAAGAGCCGCGGCCTTTCTACTGCCGTAGGTGATGAGGGCGGTTTTGCTCCTGCACTCGATGGTATCGAGGATGCACTCGAGAGCATCTGTCAGGCCATTAAGGATGCTGGCTATGAGCCAGGAAAGGATGTGAAGATAGCCATGGACTGTGCTGCCAGTGAGTTTGCCGTTCAGGAGAATGGTGAGTGGTATTATGATTACCGCCAGTTGAAGGATGGTAAGAAGAAGGATCCTAATGGCAAGAAACTGACTGCTGAAGAGCAGATCAAATTCCTGGAAGAACTGATTACCAAGTATCCTATCGATTCTATTGAGGATGGTCTTGATGAGAACGATTGGGACAACTGGGTGAAGTTGACTGCTGCCATTGGCGACCGTTGCCAGTTGGTAGGTGACGACCTCTTTGTTACAAATGTGAAGTTCCTGGAAAAGGGTATCAAGATGGGTGCTGCCAACTCTATCCTTATCAAGGTAAACCAGATCGGTTCTCTTACTGAGACCCTGGATGCTATTGAGATGGCTCATCGTCATGGTTACACTACGGTTACTTCCCATCGCTCGGGTGAAACCGAGGATACTACAATAGCTGATATTGCTGTGGCTACCAACTCGGGGCAGATCAAGACGGGTTCAATGAGTCGTACCGACCGTATGGCTAAGTACAACCAGCTTATCCGCATCGAAGAGCAGTTGGGTAATCGCGCAGCCTATGGCTATAAGAAGTTAAAATAATTGTGGTAGTTTTTTTAAAAAAATAGCGTAATCCTTTCACCATGACAATACACGATTAGAATAGATCAGATATACGAGAATACATGGGCATGGATGGCTGAGAGAGTTGTCCATGCTTTTTTTCGTTTTTTATGTCACTAATGTAATTTCCCGAAACCCATGCTCATGGCTATCAGGAGCAAGCTACTTATGCCCTTCTCTTAGGTTTCATCACCTTTCATCGTCTTTCTCTGCCTTTGTTTCTGTAGGCGAGAGGAGTCATGCCGGCACGCATCTTGAAGAAGTTGGTGAGGGCGCTCTGGTCGCTGAAACTCAGGGCGTCGGCTATTTCGCCAATCGACATGTCGGAATGGGAGAGGAGGTTGCAGGCTTCCTTGTAGATGAGCGAGGTGACGTGCTCGTTGATGGTAGAGCCGCTTATCTCCTTGACCAAGCGCGAGAGGTAGGCCGTGGAGACATTCATATTGCTGGCGTAGAAACGGATCTGGCGCTCCTTACGGAAGTTGCGGTACAGGTGATGGAGGAAGATTTCGTACACCTCCTTCTTGTGCTTGAAGTCGTGGGAGATGGATCGTTCCTCGTAGGGCAGCTCCTCGAGGATGAGGCGAAGCACGTTGAACATCGACTGAATCATCTCTACCTTGTTGATGTGTTGATGGCGCACGATGTTGTGAATGATGTTGAACACATCGCTCACACTCTTGTGCTTCTCCTCCGTGAGGTGGAAGATGGTGTTTTCGTCCACCATGTCGGTATCTACGAGAACACATTCAGCCTTGAAGTCAGGCGTCAGTTCTATCTCGTTGATGACGTGTCGTGAGGTCATGACGAGGAGGCTGTCAGCGTTGAGCGTCTTCCTCTCGTCTTGTTCGTTGATGACTACGGTAGCTGTGCCTTTCCTGATGAGCAGGAGTTTGGTGAAGAGTGTGCGCTGTTGCACCATTTCCTTGAAATGATGGAGCACATCGACACCCGTAGGATGGGTGAACCCTACTGAAAAATAGGCGGCATAAGCGCCAAAAATGTCTGTCAACTGATATTTATTGGCAAACTCTTCCAGGTTGTATATCTGTTGATGTTTCACGGTTATGTGGTTTTTAAGTTATCATTTTTTTACTTGTTACTTGGCTTCTTCCATTTTTCTGAGTTCTTTCTCAAACCGTTGCCAGTAGAGGACGCCGGCGATGGTGAGTCCGAAGGGGAAGGCTATCCAGATGCCCAGGATACCCATGCCGAGGGGGAATCCGAGGGTATAGCCCATAGGTAGGGAGATGACGAAGTAGGCGATGAAGGCGTAGAGCACCATCGGACGCACGCAGGCGATGCCGCGAAGAGCATTGGCAAAGCTGTATTGCAGTCCGTCACCAAACTGATAGACCATCATCATGATGATGAGCAGCGCCACATATTGCTGTACCTCCACGTTGTCGTTGAACCAGCCTCCTATCTGATGGCGCAGGAGCAGTACGGGCAGACCCATACAGATGGAGAACATCAGGTTGAGTCGCCAGCCGTCATAGGCATTGCGGCGAACCGCCTGATAGTCTTTCTGACCAACGAAGTGGCTTACACGGATGGCCATGGCGGCAGCCATACCCGAGAGTACGAGATAGAAGAGCTGGGAGAGGGTGATCATCACCTGGTGGGCTGCCAAAGGTATGGTTCCGAGCCATCCCACCATCACACAACTGAGGGTGAAAGCCGACGACTCCATGCCCAACTGCAGGGCTACTGGCCATCCTAAGCGGTTCATCTCGCGGAAGTCGGTCTTGGTGATGCTGCTATGCAAAATGTCGTGACGGTACTGGGCGAACTTCTTCCTGCCTATCACGATTCCCACCATGGCTGCTGCCATGAGCACACGGCTCAGCAAGGTAGAGATTCCGGCTCCGAGAAGTCCCAGTTCGGGAAATCCTGCCACACCATAGATGAGCAGCCAGTTGCCGAAGATGTTGACCACGTTGCCTGCTATCATCACCCACATCGCCACACGCGTCTCTGCCACGCCATCAAGAAATTGCTTCATGGTGTAGAATATGCCCATGAAGAGTACGGAGATGAGGTTGACGATGAAGTAGGGACGGATGAGGGCGAGTAGCTCTTCGGGTTGTCCGATGTGCGAGAGGTTGAGGTAGAGCACCACAAGCGCTAAGGAGAGAAGGGTGCCCGTAAGCATATTGGCGAAGAGAGAGTTGCGCACCTTCTGCCCGATGCTGTCGATACGTTCCTCGCCATAGAGTCGGCCGATGATAGGAGTCAGACCATAGGTGAAGCCCATGTACATGACGAACACCAGGGTATAGATGTTGTTGACAAGTCCTGCCGCAGCCAGTTCTTCCGTGCTGTGGTGACCTATCATGATGGTGTCGGCAAAACCCAAGATGATGGTTCCTAACTGTCCTATGACGATAGGTATGCCAATGCTTAATAGATTCTTATAGTAATGTCTTTGTGTTCCTGTATTTTTTTTGCTCATATATAACATCTTGTCTGTTATACATGCAAAGATACAACGTTTTCTTGTAACATACAAAAAAAATGCAGAAAATGTGCTGTCTCTTAGTTTCTTTATGAAAGTCTGTAGAATAGAAAGCTATTGAGTTGTCGCTGGGTTCAGAAGGTTAAGATGAGTATAAACGAAAAACAGGACAGTGTATCGGTCGTGACACCTGTCCTGTTGTATGATGTACTGAGGCTCTGTTGCCTTAAAAATCTTTATCGGCAGCAAGATTCAGTTTTATTTTTTTACCTTTTTACTTTTTTACCTTTATTACAATCCTCTTGCTTTGAGCAGGCCAGAAGCATCAGGTTGCTTCATGCCAGTGAAGTCGGTAAACATTTCGAGCTGATCCTTGGTATTGCCGCGGCTGAGAATCTTGGTGCGGAAAGCCTGACCAACAGCAGGGTCGAGTGCACCATGCTGAGCGAAGTAGTCGGCTACGTTGACAGCGAGAACCTCTGTCCACAGATAACTGTAATAGCCTGCTGCATATCCACCTCCCCATACGTGGTTAAAGTAAGTGGTAGAGTATCGTGGAGGTATCTGAGTATTGAGAACTCCTGCCTTGAAGAGAGCTTCTTTCTCGAAGGCTCCAGCCATGTAGGCAGAAGGAACCTGTTCGGGAGTCAGTTCGTGCCAAGCCAGGTCGAGACAGGTGGCAGCCAAGTTCTCGCCCAAGGAATAGGCTGTCTGGAAGTTGATGCTCTTGAGCATGCGTTCCTTCATGGCTGCTGGCATAGGAGCGCCTGTTTCGGTATGACGGGCAAAGTGGTCGAACACCTCAGGAATGGAAGCAAACGACTCATTAAACTGCGAAGGCATTTCTACGAAGTCTCGTGCTACGGCTGTACCGGAAAGGGTGTTGTACTGGCAGTCGGAGAGCATGCCGTGCAGGGCATGACCGAACTCATGGAACATGGTGCAAACCTCGTCCCAGGTGATGAGTGAAGGCTGTCCTTCGGGAGCCTTGGCGTTGTTGCATACATTATATATGATAGGCAACTGACCGCGCTGCCTGCTCTGCTTGGCGAAAGCGCTCATCCATGCGCCACCTCGCTTGGTAGGACGGCGGAAGAAGTCGCTATAGAAGAGAGCCAGCGGCTTACCGTTCTTGTCGCTTACCTCAAACACCTTCATGTCGGGATGATAGGTTGGGATGTCCTTGCGCTGTTTGAAGTTAAGACCATATACCTTGTGGGCAGCATAGAACACACCGTTGATCTGTACGCTGTCGATATTGAAATAAGGTTTTATCTCGTCGTCTGTAATGTTGAGGAGTTCCTTCTTCATCTTTGCGGAATAGTAGAAACGATCATAGGGTTGCAGTCTGAAGTCCTTACCCTCCAGTTTCTGAGCGTATTCTTCGATGGCCTTGGTCTCAGCCTCTGCCTTGGGAGTGTATTCCTTGATGAGCTGTCCCAGGAAACTGTTTACGTTCTGACTGTTCTTTGCCATGGTCTTCTCGAGCGAGTAGTCGGCATAGTTGTTGTAGCCCATGAGCTGTCCCTTCTCGGCACGCAACTTGGCTATTTCGGTAACGATAGGGAAGGTGTTGAACTCTGGATTGGTGGCATCGGCACGATGGATACTTGCCTCGTACACACGGCGGCGAAGGTCGCGGTTGGCAAGCGAGGCGAGGATAGGCTGCTGGGTGGTGTTGATGATTACCACGCAGTAAGGAGCCTTACCGCCACGACTCTCTGCATCTTTCTTGCACTGAGCTATATCAGCATCGCTCAGGCCAGCCAACTCGTCCTTGCTCTGTACCCATACCACAGCATTGTTGGAGGCTGCAGGCAAGAGGTTGTCCCATTGCTCCTGCAGTTGCGAGATGCGGGTGTTGATCTGTTTCATGCGCTCCATCTTCTCTGCCGACAGCAAGGCGCCAGAGCGAACAAAACTCTTGTAGATCTGCTCGGTCAGGCGAAGATCTTCGCCCTTGAGTTTCTTCAGTTCGTTGTCGTAAACGAACTTGATGCGGTTGAAGAGTTGCTTGTTGAAAGAAATCTCGTTGTCCAGATCGGTAAGCAAAGGCATCACCTTCTTCTGAGTTTCGGCAATGCCAGGAGTTTTGTGGGCGCTGGTGAGTCCGAAGAAGACGTTGCTCACACGGTCGAGCAGGAGTCCGCTCTCTTCGAAAGCGAGGATGGTGTTCTGGAAGGTTGGTTTCTTCTTGTTGTTGACAATCTTCTGGATGTTCTCACGCTGGCTTTTGATGGCTATCTCGAAGGCAGGAAGATAGTCGCTCTCCTGAATCTTGCTGAAATCGGGAGCGCCGAAAGGCAGACTGCTCTTTACGAGAAGCGGATTATGTGTGGAAGAACTGGCACCAGCGGATTGGGCAAACGTTGTGGCTGGCATCTGCAGGAGGGCAGTGGCCAGGCCAAAGGTAAGTAATGTCTTGTTTAGTCTCATGTTGGTCTTTTCTTGCAAAGTTACGACTTTTTTTCGATAAACATGCTAAAACGCATAAAAAAAGCCGAGAGGACCAAAAAATCCTCTCGGCTTGCATTATATTACTGATATAGAAGAATCAGATTAGATTTCCTCGCTCCAGTCCTCCTGGCTCTTGCGAACGTAAGTCTGGTAGCGGAGCTTAGCCATCTTCTCTGCCTGAGAGAAGAGCTCATCAGCCTCCTTAGGGAATGCCTTCTGTACAGAGA
>OJKP01001503.1_pt1 | contig 13251 bp, 11 predicted proteins | sample 1596521 | NCBI WGS metagenome assembly OJKP01 (sample SAMEA4350130, study PRJEB24818) | metagenome | biome: human; feature: gut; material: faeces | place: Denmark | collected 2013-09
TCCATCACCACGCCGATGGGCATCATCTTCTTGGTCAGGTCGCCGGATATGTAGTTGGGCACAGGCTTGCCCATGCACACGAACACGCTGGTGGTGCCGAATTCATAGCAGTGGTGGTGGATATAGCTGGTCTTGATGGAGGCCAGGTTGGTGATGAACATGCTGGTGTGGAAGGGGGACAGCTCGATGATCTTCCGGGGCAGCAGACCGTGCTTGTCCAGATGGTACGCCAGCCACACCACGAATTTGGGCAGCCCCGGAACAGAGAACATGAACCGGGCAAATTTGTCGGTGCTGTTTTTCTGCTCCGTCCGGCTGTTGGCGTCGACGGCGTCGGCGATCTTCTGCTGGATGGTGAACACCGTGTCCTGCGGCTCCAGAAAGATCTTCAGCGTCGTCTCGTCCGGCGAGCCGTCCGCCAGCTTCTTCAGGATGACGAAGGACACGCAGAAGTGGTTGCGCTTGTAGATGCGGCTGTTCATCACAAAGTAGTTCAGCTTGGGATTGGTCTGCACCGCCTTGTAGTAGGCGGCGATGATGACCGCCATGTGGTTGATGCGGATACCGCCGCGCCGCTTCTCGCGGATGTAGGCCTTGAGGACCTCCTCGTCGATGTTCTCCGTGATGCTGTTCTGGGCGTCGTAGCGCTTGGGCATGATATAGGGGATCGCCGCCACGATGGGCGGCAGATTTTTTACTCTCGTTCCGTCAGGACGCATAGGCATATCCTCGATTCTGTCTGGATTATATGACCCATTGTACCCCATCCTTTCGACAAATGCAACCTGCTTGCCGCCGCCTGCAAGCTGGGCGGGACGCGCATTTTGCTCTTTACCTTTTCCGCCGCGTTTGCTATAATTAAGGAATTATCACGATTATTATTCTGGCGGCATAGTCCTTGCCGCCGGCAGGAGGGAGGTGACCCGCCGTGAAATTCCAAAAATGGCACATTGCCCCGCCCCATCCCGAGGCGGCGGCCCGGCTGACCGCGGCGGGGTATCCCTGCCTTGTGTCGGCGGTGCTGGCCTCCCGCGGCATTGAGACGGCGGAGCAGGCCGCCGCGTTTCTGGAGCATGAGCAGCGTCTGACGTACAGCCCGTTCCTGATGGCGGATATGGACAAGGCCGCGGCCCGTGTGCAGCAGGCGCTGGCGGACGGCGAGAAGATCGCCGTGTTCGGCGACTACGACGTGGACGGCATCACCGCCACCTGTATTCTGGTGGACTACCTCCAGAGCCGGGGCGCCGACGTGCTGCACTATATCCCCCGCCGCATCGAGGACGGCTACGGCCTGAGCTGCGACGCCATCGAGGGGCTGTACCGCAAAGGCGCACGGCTTCTCATCACCGTGGACTGCGGCATCACCGGCGTGGAGGAGGTGGACTTCGCCAACTCCCTGGGCATGGACGTGGTCATCACCGACCATCATGAGTGCAAGGAGACACTGCCCCGCGCCGTGGCGGTGGTGGACCCCCACCGGCCCGACTGTCCCTATCCCTTCAAGCATCTGGCGGGCTGCGGCGTGGCGCTGAAGCTGGCGCTGGCGCTGGGCGGCCCCGATCGGGAGGAGGCGCTGTTCGCCCGCTACTGTACGCTGGCGGCCATCGGCACCGTGGCGGATGTGATGCAGATGTCCGGGGAGAACCGTACCATCGTGTCCCGCGGACTTGCCGTGATCGAGCACTCCGATTTCATCGGCTTACAGGCGCTTTTGAAGGAGGCGGGTCTTACCGGCCGGGAGATCACCTCCGTGCAGATCGGCTTTGTGCTGGCACCCCGCATCAACGCGGCGGGACGCATGGGAGCCGCCGACAAGGCGGCGGATCTCCTGCTCTGCACCGACCCGGAGGAGGCGGACCGCATGGCGCGGGAGCTGTGCGCCCTGAACCGGGAGCGGCAGAACGTGGAGCAGACCATCTACTCCCAGGCGGAGGAGATGATCGCCCATATGCCCGAACGGGAGCGGAGCGCGCTGGTGCTGGAGAGCAGCCGCTGGCATCAGGGCGTGGTGGGCATCGTGGCCAGCCGCCTTTCTGAGAAATATTCCCGTCCCAGCTTTATGATCCACCTCAACGGCACCACCGGCAAGGGCTCCTGCCGCAGCTGGGGCGGCTTCAACCTCTTTGCGGCGCTGGAAAACTGCAAGGATCTGCTGCTGGGCTTCGGCGGCCACGAGCTGGCGGCCGGCTTTACCATTGACGAGTCGAACATTCCCGCCTTCCGCGAGCGGATGAACGACTACGCCCGCAGCTTCCGGGGCGGCGAGGCCCCCGTGTCCGTGCTGGACGTGGACGTGGCCATCACCCACCCCTCCGCCGTGACGCTGGAGGAGCTGGACGCCCTGTCCGCGCTGGAGCCCTACGGCAGCGGCAACGCCCGGCCGGTGTTCTGTCTGCTGGGCGCCACGCTGCTGCGTACCCAGAACGTAGGACAGAACCGGCATCTCAAGCTGCGCCTCGGCAAGGGCAGCGCCCAGTTTGACGGCATCTTCTTCTCCACCGTGGCGGAGGACTGCGGCTGCCGCGTGGGCGACCGGGTGGACGCCGCCTTCTATTTGCAGGTCAACGAATTCCGGGGCAGCCGGACGGTGCAGCTCCAGATGGTGGATCTGCGGCCGTCCCTGTGCGCCAGCGGCCGGGAGCAGGAGTCTCTGATGCTGGCGGATCGCTGCACGGCGCGGCAGCCCATGCCTGTCCGGGATGCCCGGCGGCTGCTGCCCACACGGGATCAATTCGCCGCCGCGTGGCGGTTTTTGGAGCGCACCGTCCCCGACGGCGGCCTCACCACCGGTTATCTGCCGCTGCTGCGTGCGCTGGCGGCGGAGCTGGGAAAGACCGAGCCGTTCCCCCGGGCGGCCCTGTGCCTGTCCGTCTTTGCCGAACGGGGACTTTTGACGCTGGAGCGGCAGGGGGACGATGTGACCATCCGGCTGCACCGGGGCCTGAAGGTGGTGCTGGGGCAATCGCCCTGCCTGCTGTGGCTCCATGAAATCACAGAGAAAGGGGGCGTTGGACAATGACGCCGCAGGAAATGTACGACCATCTTGTTGAAACCGTCAAGTCCTACAACCCGTCCGCCGGGTTCGATCAGATCCGCGCCGCCTACGAGTATGCCGCCGCCCACCACGCCGGGCAGAACCGGAAGGACGGCTCGCCCTTCGTGACCCATCCGCTGGCGGTGGCGCAGATCGTGGCGGAGGAGCTGCATCTGGACACCGAGTCCATTGTGGCGGCGCTGCTCCACGACACCATCGAGGATACCGACGCCACCCACGAGGAGATCAGCAAGCTGTTCTCTCCCACGGTGGCGGATCTGGTGGAGGGCGTCAGCAAGCTGACCCGCGTCCACTACACCTCCAAAGAGGAGGAGCAGATGGAGAACCTCCGCAAGATGCTGATGGCCATGGCCAAGGATATCCGGGTCATCCTCATCAAGATCTCCGACCGGCTCCACAACATGCGCACCATGGAGTATCAGACGCCGGAGAAGCAGAAGCAGAAATCCTTTGAGACCATGGAGATCTACGCCCCCATCGCCCACCGTCTGGGTATGCAGCGCATGAAGTGGGAGCTGGAGGATCTGTCCCTGAAATATCTGGACCCCGTGGGCTACCGGGAGATCATCGAGGCGCTGGACGAGAAGGCGGCGGAGTACGACGGCTTCATGTCCTCCGTCCACGACCAGATCACCTCCCGCCTGCGGGAGGCCGGCATCGACGCCACGGTGCAGGCCCGCATGAAGCACCCCTACTCCATCTACCGCAAGATGTACACCCAGAACAAGTCGCTGGACGACGTGTTCGATCTGTTCGCCTTCCGGGTCATCGTGGACACGGTGGCGGACTGCTACAACGTGCTGGGTCTGATCCACGACCTGTACAAGCCCATTCTGGGCCGCTTCAAGGACTATATCGGCACACCCAAGCCCAATATGTACCAGAGCCTGCACACCACGGTGGTGGGCGAGAGCGGCATCCCCTTCGAGGTGCAGATCCGCACCAAAGAGATGCACGAGATCGCCGAGTACGGCGTGGCCGCCCATTGGAAGTACAAGCAGAACGGGCAGGGCGCAGGCGACGAGCGCAGCTACGAGTGGGTGCGCCGCCTGCTGGAGAATCAGGAGGGCGCCGACGCCGAGGACTTTATCCACTCCCTGAAGGTGGATATGTTCGCCGACGAGGTGTTCGTGTTCACGCCGCAGGGCGACGTGATCAACCTGCCCGCCGGCGCCACGCCCATCGACTTTGCCTATACCATCCACTCCGCCGTGGGCAACCACATGACCGGCGCCAAGGTCAACGGCCGCATCGTCCAGTTCGACTACCACCTGCGCAACGGCGACGTGGTGGAGGTCATGACCAGCAATTCCGCCCACGGCCCCAGCCGCGACTGGGTGAAGATCGCCCGCTCCAGCAATGCCCGCAGCAAGATCCGCCAGTGGTTCAAGCGGGAGAAGCGGGACGAGAACATCGTCAACGGCCGCCAGAGCTTTGAGGCGGAGCTGAAGCGCACCGGCGTCACCCTGAAGGAGCTGACCAGCGAGGAGAACCTCCCCGGCGTTTTGAAGAAGCTGTGCTACAACAGTCTGGACGATATGTACGCCGCCATCGGCTACGGCGGCGTGACCGCCCTGAAGGTCATGGGCCGCCTGCGGGAGGATATCCAGCGCATTCTCCACCAGCATCAGGCGGAGCGGCAGGCGGAGGTGCCGGTGGCTGACCAGCCCCAGCAGACCCGTCCCGCCGTACCTCAGCGCCCCAAGGGGGAGCAGGGCATCGTGGTGGAGGGTTTGACCAACTGCCTTGTGAAGTTCTCCAAGTGCTGCACCCCCGTACCCGGCGACAAGATCGTGGGCTTCATCACCCGGGGCTACGGCATCTCCGTCCACCGGGCGGACTGTCCCAACGCCGACCCTGCCCGCCGCAAGCCGGAGGAGGCGGGACGCTGGATCAATGTGTCGTGGGGCAGCAACACCCGCGAGAGCTACCGCACCACGCTGGAGGTGGTGGCCAAGGATCGCCTGAACCTGATCGTGGACATCTCCACGGTACTGTCCAGCACCAAGACCCATGTCTCCTCCCTGAACGCCCGCAGCACGCCGGACGGCTTTGCCCTCATCACGCTGGACACGGACGTGTCCGACAGCCAGCAGCTGCAAACGGTCATGCGGAGGATCGAGCAGATCTCCGGCGTCATGCGGGTCACCCGCCCCGCCGGTTAAACCAGAAAAAGGAGCGATATGCCATGAGAGCAGTATTGACCCGCGTGAAGCACGCATCCGTCACCATCGACGGCAAGGTACACGGTCAGATCGGAGAGGGCTTCCTCATCCTGCTGGGCGTGACCCACGAGGACACCGAGGCACAGGCCGTCAAGCTGGCGGACAAGCTCACCGGGCTTCGTATTTTTGAGGACGAGAACGGCAAGATGAACCGCGGTCTGGACGAGGTGAAGGGCGAGCTGCTCATCGTCTCCCAGTTCACGCTGTACGGCAACTGCAAGAAGGGCCGCCGTCCTGAATTCCTGGCTGCCGCCCGTCCCGAGGTGGCCATCCCCCTGTATGAGAAGTTCGTGCAGGAGTGCCGCAGCAAGGGCTTCCACACCGAGACCGGCGAGTTCGGCGCCTACATGCAGGTGGAGAGCCTGAACGACGGCCCGCTGACGCTGGTGGTGGACACCGACCAGCTGTGAGAAAGGAGAGCGCGATGAAGATCACATCTCTACAGGTGGGGCCCATCATGACAAACTGCTACCTGCTGTGCGACGAGAAGGCAAAGGTCTGCGCGCTCATCGACCCCGGCGACGACGCGCCGCAGGTGGAGCGCATGGTGGCGCAGAGCGGCTGCGCCCTGCAATATATCCTGCTGACCCACGGCCACTTTGATCACACCTCCGCCGTCCGGCCGCTGCTGGAGAAGCACCCGGACGTGCCGGTATATATCCACGAGAAGGACGCCGTGGACACGGAGCGCGGCGAGCTGCTGTTCCGCAAGGTGGGGCCGGAGAACCAGCGCTACTATAAGGAGGGCGATACCCTGCCGCTGGGCGGGCTGACTCTCCGCGTGCTGGAAACGCCGGGCCACTCCGAGGGCTCCGTCTGCCTGCTGGTGGAGGGGCAGGGCGTGCTGTTCGCCGGCGACACCCTGTTCCGCTGCTCCTGCGGCCGGTGCGATTTCCCCGGCGGCGACTACCGGAAGATGCTGGCGTCGCTGGGTCGTCTGGCAGCACTGGAGGGAAACCTGCGGGTGCTGCCCGGCCACGATCGGGAGACTACGCTGGACTATGAGCGCCGCGTCAACCCCTATATGCGGCAAGGAGCGGCACGATGAAGCTGGAATTCCGCGGTCACGATGACCGCTACGCCATTGAACAGAGCCTGCTGGCGTTCTTCCCCGAGGAGCGCCCTGTCTATGAGCCCATCACGCCGGAGGACGATGACTGCGCCCTTGTCTCCCTGACGGAGGGGAAGCGCTATGCCACCGGCGTCACCACCCTTCACTATCACGGCAAAACGGCGCGGGGCGTCTCCCGCGCCGTTCTTACGGACGCCCCCGACGAGTACGAGCGGGAGCGTCTGCGTCAGCGCGCCCTGAAGCTGTCATTCTTCAAGGCGGCGCGGGACATCACCGGCATCACCCCCAGCTGGGGCGCGCTCACCGGCATCCGGCCGGGCAAGCTGGCCCGCGCCATGCTGGAGCAGGGCAAAACGGAGCGGGAGACAGATCGCGTCCTGCGGGACACCTACTTCGTCTCGCCGGAGCGCCGCCGTCTGGCCATCGAGACGGCGCAGGCGGGCTTGACTGCCAAGCGCGGCCTGCGTCCCAACGAGATATCCCTCTATGTGGGCATCCCGTTCTGCCCCACCCGCTGCGCCTATTGCAGCTTCGTGTCCGCGTCGGTGGAGAAGTCCTTCGGCCTGATGGAGCCGTATCTGGCGGCGCTGGAGCAGGAGATCACCGACGCGGCCCGTATGGTGGCGGAGACGGGGCTGTCCGTCAAGTCCTTCTACATGGGCGGCGGCACGCCCACCACTCTGTCGGCCCAGCAGATGGATCACCTGCTGACCCACCTGAACCGCAGCTTTGACCTCACCGACTGCGCGGAGTACTGCATCGAGGCGGGCCGCCCCGACACCATCACACGGGAGAAGCTGCAGGTCCTGCTGGACCACGGCGCGGACCGCATCAGCGTCAACCCCCAGTCCATGGAGGACGAGGTGCTGCGGGCTATCGGCCGCAAGCACACGGCGGCGGACATCGAGGCGACCATGGCGCTGGCCACCTCCATGGGGTTCCCCCATGTGAACATGGATCTCATCGCCGGACTGCCCGCCGACACCCCGGAGGGCTTCCGCCGCACACTGGACAAGTGCCTGACCTTCGGCGCGGACAACATTACCGTCCACACCCTCAGTCTGAAGAAGGGCAGCCGCATCCTGCTGGAGGGTCTGCCCATCCCATCGGCGCAGGACGTGTCCGCCATGCTGGACTATGCCAACGACGCCCTGCGCACCGCCGGATTCACCCCCTACTACCTCTACCGCCAGAAGTATATGTCCGGCAGCTTTGAGAACGTGGGCTGGTGCATATCCGGCGCGGAGGGACTGTATAATATCTACATCATGGAGGAGCTGCACAGCATCCTGTCTCTGGGTGCAGGCGGCTCCACGAAGATGGTGGACCCGGTGCGCGACCGGATCGAGCGGGTGTTTCACCCCAAGTTCCCCACGGAGTACATCGCCCGTCCGGAGAAGCTCCGGCAGGATCTGGAGACGTTCCGCCGGTTCCACGAGAATATGCAGAAGTAAGCGGGAGGTGCGGCATGGCACAGCGACGGCACAACTTTATCAGCGGCGCCGCTGTGCTGGCCTTTGCCGTGGCAGTGACCAAGGTGCTGGGCGCCCTCTACAAGATCCCGCTGGGAAACCTGCTGGACAAGGAGGGCATGGCCCACTTCTACGCCGCCTATAACATCTACAACCTGCTGCTGGTGCTGTCCACGGCGGGACTGCCGCTGGCGCTGTCCCGGCTGGTATCCCGCGCAGCGGCGCAGGGCAGACGCAACGCCCAGCGCCGTATTTTCCGGACGGCGCTGGCGCTGCTGGCCGTCATCGGCGCGGTGTGCAGCGCCGTCATGTGCCTGTTTCCCCAGGTGCTCAGCGGCCTGCTCCACGACTCACTGGCCGCGCCCGCCATCCGGGTCCTCGGCCCGGCGGTGCTGTTCGTCTGCCTGACCTCCGCCATCCGGGGGTATACGCAGGGCTTGGGCGACATGACGCCCACCGCCGTCAGCCAGATGACGGAGTCCGCCGGAAAGCTGGTCATCGGCCTTGCCCTGTGCCTTCTGCTGCTGCGCCGGGGTGCGGACGCCCCGCTGTGCGCTGCCGGGGCCATTGCCGGCGTTACCGCCGGCTCGCTGCTGTCGCTGACGGTGCTGGTGGTGTTTCTCCTGCGCCGGCGGGCGCGCATCGCCGCCTCCGACCGGCCGCCTGCGCGGCGCGAGATCCTCCGTGAGCTGCTGACCGCCGGGATCCCCATTACGCTGGGAGCGGCGGGCATGAGCCTTATCACCCTGCTGGATCAGGCGCTGGTCATGTCCACCCTCCAGAACACGCTGGGGTATACGGAGGCCGCCGCCACCGCTCTGTACGGCGAGTACACCTTCGGCATGACGCTGTTCGTCCTGCCGCCGTCCTTTATCTACCCCGTCACCGTCAGTCTGGTGCCGGACATCGCCGACGCGCTGGCCCGGGGCGATCGCGCCGCCGCGGGGCGCAGCACCGCCGCCGCCCTGAAGCTGACCACCCTCGTCGCCCTGCCCGCCGGGGCGGGACTGTCCGTGCTGGCCGGGCCCATCCTGCACCTGCTGTACCCGGCGGTGCCGGAGACCGCCGAGGCCGCCGCCTACCACCTGACTTTTCTGGGCCTTGCCTGTATCTTCGTGTGCCTGATGGTGGCCACCAACGGTGTTTTGCAGGCCTACGGCAAGGAGTATATCCCCGTCTTTACCCTGCTGTGCGGCGGCGTCCTGAAGATCGTCACCAACTACCTGATGGTGGGCGACCCCGCCACCAACGTCCGGGGCGCGCCGGTCAGCACACTGTACTGCTACGTCCTGATCGTGGTGCTGAACCTCATCGCCATCGCCCGCTGTGTGCCGGAGCGTCCGGCCTACCTCCGCCTGTTCGCCAAGCCGCTGCTCATCACGGCGGTGATGGCGATAGCCGCCCGCTCGTCCTACGGTGTGCTGGTGCGCTGCCTGCCGGAGCGCTGGGCGGTGCTGCCCGCCATCCTTATCGCCGTCGTGGTCTACGGTGTGCTGGCGCTGGCGCTGGGCGCGGTGACGCGGGCTGACGTCATCGGCCTGCCCAAGGGAGAGAAAATCGCGGAAATACTGCATTTGCGCTGAACTTTTGGGGTTGACAAAGCGAAAACCTCTTGCAATAGGAGCATAAGTATGATAAATTTTGTTAGGAAACCGCAGTATGGCTATGAGGATCTGCTGGAGATCATCCGCCTGCTCCGCTCGGAGGACGGCTGCCCTTGGGACAAGGCGCAGACCCACCAGTCCATCCGGCGCGGCTTGCTGGAGGAGGCCTACGAGGCCGCCGAGGCCATCGACAACGACGACCCCGTGCTTCTCAAGGAGGAGCTGGGCGACGTGCTGATGCAGGTGGTGTTCCACGCGGATATCGAGTCTGACGCGGGACGCTTCACCATAGACGACGTGTGCGACGGCGTGGTGAAAAAGCTGTTGTTCCGCCACCCCCATGTGTTCGGAAGTGAGTGCGAGGACTCGCCCGAGTCGGTGCCGGTCAGCTGGGACAAGCTGAAGCGGCAGGAAAAGGGCCAGAAGACCGTGGCCGACAGCATGGACAGCGTGGCGCGGAGCCTGCCGGGCCTTTGGCGGGCTGAAAAGCTCCAGAGCAAGGCGGCGTCCGCCGGCTTCGAGTGGCCGGATGTACAGGGCGCGCTGGACAAGCTGGAGGAGGAAGTAGGCGAGCTGCGCCGCGCCGTGGAGGAAGGCGGCGACGTGCCGGAGGAGCTGGGCGATGTGCTGTTTGCCGCCGTAAAGGTGGGACGGTTCTGCGCCTGCGACCCGGAGGATGCGGTCAACGGCACCTGCGAAAAATTTATCCGCCGCTTTCGTGCCGTGGAGAACGGTGCGGCGGCACAGGGGAGGGAGGTCTCCCAGCTGTCGCTGGAGGAGATGACTGCCCTGTGGAACGAAGCAAAACGTTCTTAATGCGATCTTGATCGTTTTGAGATACGCCGCCCGGAGGGGAACGGCGTCAACTAATGAAAAAATTTGGGAGGAACTATCATGAATAAAACCGAACTGATCGCTGCCGTGGCGGAGAAGACCGGCCTGTCCAAGAAGGACACCGAGGCCGCCGTAAATGCGACGCTGCTGACCATCACCGAGACGCTGAAGGCTGAGGAGAAGGTGCAGCTGGTGGGCTTTGGCTCCTTCGAGACCAAGAAGCGCGCCGCCCGTACCGGCCTGAACCCCCGTACCAAGGAGACCGTGGAGATCCCCGCCGCTAAGGTACCCGCTTTCAAGGCCGGCAAGGCTCTGAAGGACGCCGTCGCGGAGTAATTTTGCTTTCACGGGAGCCGGTGTGACCACACCGGCTCCTTTACCTTTTAAAGGAGAAATCCTATGCGTCTGGATAAATATCTGAAAGTTTCGCGCCTCATCAAGCGCCGCACCGTGGCCAACGAGGCCTGCGACAACGAGCGCGTCACCGTCAACGGCCGGGTGCAGCGCGCATCCTACGATGTGAAGGTGGGCGACGTCATCTCCATCCGTTTCGGCCAGAATACCCTGACGGTGGAGGTGCTGAGCGTCACGGAGAACGTAGGCAAGGACGCGGCGGCCGCCATGTACCGCGAGGCCGCGCCTCAGCCGGACAAACTGTCATAATACCGGGCGTTCCCTCATACGATGGAGTGAAAACTCTGTGGGAGGGAGCGCTTTTTTATGCCTTACGACATGACCGACGGCGGCGCGGCCGCCTATCACCGCCTCCAGATCGAGGGGCGGGAGAAGCTGGGCATCCCCGGCGTGGAGGATGAGGTGCGCTTTGACGAGAGCTGCCTCGTCCCGACTACCAGCGCCGGCCCGCTCATCATCACCGGGGAGGAGCTGCATATCGGCAAGCTGTCGCTGGACGGCGGCGAGATGCAGGTGGACGGCCGCATCGACGCCGTGACCTACGAGGACACGGAGGTGCGGCAGGGCTCGTTCCTGTCCCGGCTGTTCGGCTGATATGGAGAACCACGTCTCCCAACAGCTGACCGCCTACCTGACGGCGGCGCTGCTGGGCGCGGCCTCCGCCATGGTCTACGACCTGCTGCGCGCCGTGCGGCTTCGCCGCCGCCGTGACCGGCGTCTCACCGGCCTTGCCGACGGTCTGTATATCACCATGCTGGGGCTTTTGCTGCTGTGGTTCACCCTGCGCATCGGGGAGGGGGAGCTGCGGCTGTATATGCTCACTGGTGTGGCGCTGGGCGCGGTGCTGTACGGGCTGACGCTGCCGCCGCTGCTGCGCCCGCTGTGGGAGTTCTGGCTGGACGCGGCGGTGCAGTTCTGCCGTCTGCTGTGCTGTCCGGCGGTGATCGCCGTCCGGTGGCTGAAAAAAGCCGCCATTTTCCTGAAAAAACACTTTCCTTTTCGCCGCGCCTGCGCTACAATAAAGGTACGAATGCGGTCAAGAGGGCCGCGAAAGGGGGAGGACAGACATGGCACAGAAAAAGACCCGCAAAAAAAAGCCCAGCGCTGTCCTGCTGCTGGTGCTGACCGTGCTCATCGTGGTGGTGGGCGTGGAGATCGTCAACGTCTACGGACGGCTGAAGGATGTGCGGGCGCAGGAGGCGGCCCTCACCCAGCAGATGCAGGAGAAAGCACAGGCGAACGAGGCACTCCGCTCTGATCTGAGCAAGAAGGACGACCCGGAGTTCATCAAGGCGCTGGCCCGCGACCTGCTGGGTCTGGCCGAGGATGGCGAGCGCATCTTCTACGATGTCAACGACTGACCATAGCGCACCCTGCCCCGCCGGAAGGCGGGGCGTTTTTGTTGCCATCCGCCGACGCCTGTGGTATACTCTACGCATCTGAATACATGGAAGGGAGGCTTGCCTATGCCCACTTTTCTGGAGCAGCGATACTGCCGGAAGCACCTGCGCTGCGTGCGGCACATTACATTAGACCCCAAGGGACGCGGCGCTGTCCGCATCCACATGATCCCGCCGCGGGAGGACGCGCCGGACGCGCCGTTTCTGCTGCTGCTCAACGGCGACAAGCTGGTACCGCTGAACCTGTCGTGGGCCATTCTGCTGGCCAACTTTATGGACAGGCTGGAGCCCTTTGCCGGGCTGGAGATCAGCGAGTCCGACTGGCACGCCATGGCAGACGCCGCCGTGGCGGAGACACATAAGACCTATCCGTTCACCAAAAAAACGGAGCTGGCGGAGGATCTGTCCCTGATGCTCACCTCGCTGGTGGCCATCGCCAGGGGACAGGAGCCGGAGGCGGAGGTGGGTGTTCTGTCGCTGGGCGACTATGCCGCCGAAATGACGGCGCCCCACCGTATGGATCTGATGCTCAGCGCCATGCGCAAGGACGGCGCGTGGCACTGCAACCAGAAGTGCCTGCACTGCTACGCCGCGGGGCAGTCGCTGGCGGACGCGCCGGAGCTGTCCACCCAGCAGTGGCTGGACATCCTCCGCCGCCTGCGGGATGCCAATATCCCGCAGGTCACGTTCACCGGCGGCGAGCCCACCCTCCGCGCCGATCTGGTGGAGCTGGTGGACGCCGCCCAGTGGTTCGTCACCCGCCTGAACACCAACGGCCAGCTGCTGACGCCGGAGCTGTGCGCCAAGCTGTACGACGCAAGCCTGGACAGCGTGCAGGTCACCCTGTACAGCGCCGACCCGGCCATCCACAACACGCTGGTGGGCGCCGACGGCTTTGAAAAGACGGTGCAGGGCATCCGGAACGCCGTGGCGGCGGGGCTGATCGTCTCCGTGAACACGCCGCTGTGCAGCCTGAACACGGACTATGCCGCCACACTGCGCTTTGCCGCGTCGCTGGGCGTGCGGTACGCCACCTGCTCCGGCCTGATCCCCTCCGGCAGCGCCGAGGGCGCGGAGAGCCGCGCCACCCGTCTGACGGAGCAGGAGCTCACCGCCGTGCTGCAAGGCGCCGTCTCCGTGCTGGAGGAGCTGAGCATGGAGCTGGACTTCACCAG
>OJKP01001510.1_pt1 | contig 13201 bp, 10 predicted proteins | sample 1596521 | NCBI WGS metagenome assembly OJKP01 (sample SAMEA4350130, study PRJEB24818) | metagenome | biome: human; feature: gut; material: faeces | place: Denmark | collected 2013-09
GCCCGCACGATCTGCTTGAACATCATCACATGGTCGGCTGTTTTCAGGGGGCCGGCGTAGTGGCAGTCGATCTCGTTCTGACCGTGGCCGCTCTCGTGATGGCTGTGCTGGGGGCTCATGCCCATCTGCTCCATGGTCAGGCAGATGTCCCGGCGCAGGTTCTCACCTGCATCCAGCGGGGCTACATCAAAGTAGCCGCCAAAGTCGATGGGGATGCGGGTGGGGCGGCCCCGGTCGTCATTCTCAAACAGGTAGAACTCGCACTCAGCCCCCACGTTGCAGGTCAGCCCCAGTTTGCGGAAGCTGCGGCTCATCTGGCGCAGGAAGCCACGGCAGTTGCCGCCAAAGGCAGCGCCGTCCGGTTTTTCCACGTCACAGAAGAACTGCATCACCCGGCCCTCGGTGGGCCGCCACGGCAGGATGGTCACGGTGGAAAGATCGGGCCGGAGTACAAGATCGCTCTCCTCCACCTTCATAAAACCGGCAATGGAGCTGCCGTCAAAGCAGACACCATCCTCCATGGCCTTGGGCAGGTCGCTGGCAAGCACGGCGATGTTTTTCTGGGTGCCAAAGATATCGCAGAAGGCAAAGCGGACGAATTTGACGTTGTTGTCCTCCACAAAATCAAGGATGTCCTGTTGGGTATTATAGCTCATAGTGGTTCCCTCCGAGCCGCAGGGTGCGGCGAATGGCACATCAGTGCAAAACTGGAAAAATCAGCTTGCGTTCTTAAAAAACGCCTAAAGGCCTGCTTCGTATGCGCAAAGCAGGTCTTTAGGCTGGTGTAAGAAATAGGAAAAGGGGAATGGCTTAAAAATCCAACAACCCAGCGATGCTTATCAGGCTATGTCAGAAAAATCAGACGTAGTAGAGCATCTTGCTGTAGCTGGGCAGAGGCCAGTAGTCCTCACCGCAGATGGTCTCGGCATCGTCAGCAGCGGCGCGCAGAGCATCCATCTTGGGCAGAACGTCATCGTGGAAGGAGACAGCCTTGGCGCTCTCATCGGTCATGGCCTCAGCGGTATCCACGGCAGCCTGCAGGGCATCGATGGCATCGCTCATGGCATCGGCATCGGTGGACAGGCGGGTGAGGGTCTTGGTCTCGCTGCGCACGCTGATGGCCTCGCTGACGGCCAGCTTGGATGCGGCGGTGTTGGCAACCTCGCTCATGTAGGCATTGATGGCGGGCAGCAGCTGCTTGCGGGCCATCTCCAGCATGGTCAGAGCCTCGATGTTGATGATCTTGGAGTAGTGCTCCATCTCGACCTCGTAGCGGCTCTCCATCTCGATCTTGGTCAGGACACCGAAATCCTCCATCAGCTGGATGTTCTTCGGGTCGATCAGTGCGGGCAGAGCGGCGGGCGTGTTCTTCTTGTTGGGCAGGCCGCGGCGTGCTGCTTCCTCTTCCCACTCGGCGGTGTAGCCGTTGCCGTTGAAGATCACACGGCGGTGGTCACGAATGGTGCGCTTGATCAGAGCAATGGCAGCGCTGGTAAAGTCCTCAGCGCCCTCCAGCTCGTCGGCGTAGCCCTTCAGCTCCTTGGCAACAGCAGTGTTCAGGATGGTGTTGGCATCGCTCAGGTTCTCAGCAGAACCGGGCATACGGAACTCGAACTTGTTGCCGGTGAAGGCGAAGGGAGAGGTGCGGTTGCGGTCGGTGGTGTCCTTGCTGAACTTGGGCAGGACATCCACGCCCAGATCCATCTTCATCTTGACGGGGCCGGCATAAGGAGAATCAGATGCAATGGCATCGATGACAGCTTCCAGTTCCTCGCCCACAAAGATCGAGATGATGGCCGGGGGAGCTTCGTTGGCACCCAGACGGTGATCATTGCCCGGGGTGGCAACGGAGGTACGCAGCAGATCGGCGTACTCGTCCACTGCCTTGATGACAGCGGCCAGGAATACCAGGAACTGCAGGTTCTCCATGGGCGTGTCGCCCGGGTCCAGCAGGTTCTCGTGGGTGGTGGACATGGACCAGTTGTTGTGCTTGCCGCTGCCGTTCACACCCTCAAAGGGCTTCTCGTGCTGCAGGCAGACCAGACCGTACTTGGGAGCGATCTTCTTCATCATCTCCATGGTCAGCAGGTTGTGGTCAATGGCAACATTGGTGGTGTCGAAGATGGGGGCCAGCTCATGCTGGCAGGGAGCCACTTCGTTGTGCTTGGTCTTGGCGGGAACGCCCAGCTTCCACAGCTCCTCGTCCAGCTCCTTCATAAATGCGGAGACCTCGGGACGGATGACACCGAAGTAATGCTCCTCCAGCTCCTGACCCTTGGCAGAGGGAGCACCGAACAGGGTGCGGCCGGTGAGGATCAGATCCTGACGGGCCTCGTAATCCTCTTTCTTTACAAGGAAGTACTCCTGCTCGGGGCCGACGGTGGTGGAGACGTAATCAACATCCTTGCCGAACAGCTTCAGGATGCGGATGGCCTGACCGGACAGTGCGTTCATGGAGCGCAGCAGGGGGGTCTTTTTGTCCAGTGCCTCGCCGGTGTAGCTGACGAAAGCAGTGGGGATGCACAGCACGTCATCCTTCACGAAAGCGTAGCTGGTGGGGTCCCATGCGGTGTAGCCGCGGGCCTCGCAGGTGGCACGCAGGCCGCCGGAGGGGAAGGAGGAAGCATCGGGCTCGCCGCGCACCAGCTCCTTGCCGGAGAACTCCATGATGGCGGTGCCGTCGCCCACGGGGCTCACAAAGCCGTCGTGCTTCTCACTGGTGATGCCGGTCAGCGGCTGGAACCAGTGGGTGTAGTGGGTGGCACCCAGCTCCATGGCCCAGCGCTTCATCACGCTGGCCACAACGTTTGCCACCTCGATATCCAGGGGTGCGCCCTTGTGCAGGGTGCGCTCCAGGCTCTTGTAAGTAGCGCTCGGCAGGCGCTCCTTCATTACATGCTCGTTAAAGACCTTGCTGCCGTAGATTTCCATAACATTTGCTGCCATAAATCCTACTCCTTACTTGATCTTATGTCTGTCCCTTCCGAAACTGTCTCCCGCCGCCGAACTGCGGCCCGGAAACAGCGAAAAGCTTTTTAACAAAAATGGCGCTGCGAGTCAGGAGGTGACCCACAGCGCCGTTGCTGTCTATGGTTTGATTATATCCCGGAACGGCTCAAAAGGCAATTGACAAAACTGACGATTCTGCACAAACACGTTCTCGTTTTTTTGGGAGATATCGTATTTGGTATTACTTTTAGATCACCTGGAACAGGAAGAACTTCAGGTAATTGGTCTCGGGCACGCCCCACAGGATGGGGTGATCCGGGGCCTGCTGCTTCACCTCGATCTGCCGCAGCTGCCGGTGGGCATCCTTTGCGGCGGCGTGCAGCATCTTGATGAACAGCTCCTCGGTGGCAAAGTGAGAGCAGCTGGCCGTGGCCAGATAGCCGCCCCGGGGCAGCAGCTTCATGGCGCGGTAGTTGATCTCCTTATAGCCGCGCATGGCGTTCTCCACCGTGCGGCGGGCCTTGGTAAAGGCCGGCGGGTCAAGGATGATAAAGTCGTAGGGATGGCCCTCTTTTTCCAGCCGGGGCAGCAGCTCAAAGGTGTCCTCGCAGAGAAAATCCATGTTGGTCAGGTTGTTGCGCTGGGCGTTCCGCTGGGCCATGGCAATGGCCTCGGCGCTGATGTCAGCGGCAGTGACCCGGGCAGCCCCGCCTTTGGCGGCGTTCAGCGCAAAGCTGCCGGTGTGGGTAAAGCAGTCCAGCACGGTGTGCCCGGCAGCAATGCGGGCCACAGCCCGGCGGTTGTATTTCTGGTCGAGGAAAAAGCCGGTCTTCTGGCCGTTCTCAAAATCAACGTGGTAGAACACGCCGTTCTCGCAGATCTCAGTCTGGGTGCTGTCGGGGTGCGTCTCGCCGGGCAGGTCAAACCAGCCCTTGTTCTGTGCCAGGCCCTCCTTGGCCCGCAGGGCCTCGTCGTTGCGCTCATAGATGCCGTCAATGGTCTGGCCGTCAGCGCGCAGGACTTCTGCAAGCAGGGGGAAGAGAATGGGCTTGAGCTTTTCCATGCCCACGCTCAGGGTCTGGGTGACAAGGATATTGTTGAACCGGTCCACAGTCAGGCCCGGGAACTGGTCAGCCTCGCCAAAGATGACACGGCAGGCGGTCAGGTCGGCGGGCTCCAGCACGGTCTTGCGGTAGGCCCAGGCGTATTCGACCCGGCGCTTCCAGAAAGCGGCATCGAAGGTGTCGTTGGCGTTGCGGGAGATGAGCCGCACCCGGATCTTGCTTTCCAGTGAGAGAAAACCGGTGCCAAGATAGGCACCCTTTGTGCTGACCACATCGACCAGCGTGCCGTTTTCAGGCTCTGCTTCCGGGGAACCCAGGATGTCGTTTTCGTACACCCAGGGGTGGCCGCCCACCAGCAGGCCCTCGGCGTGTTTGTTGACGGTGTAAACGGGGTAATTGCGAGAAGATTTCATAGTTGCTCCTGTTATAACTGGCTCGCCCTCTCAGTCTCGCTCCGCTCGCCAGCTCTCCCAAAGGGAGAGCCTTTGGCGATTTTCGATTCAGTCTCATCAAGCTTGAATACAGAGCGGCTCTTGGCTCCCCCTTTGGGGGAGCTGGCAATGCCGTCAGGCATTGACTGAGAGGGTGAGGATGCTAAAATTTCATACTGATATTTATTCTAACATAAAAACGTGCTAGAATAAATACAAAAACACAGAAACGAGGAAAACGTCATGGAGATCGAACGCAAATGGATGGTGAACGGCTGGCCGGAGGGCGAAAACTTCCCGGCTCTGCCGCTCAAGGAAGAGTTTGCCATGCGGCAGGGATATATCAGCGTGCGGCCCACCGTGCGCATCCGGGAGGAGGCGCTCAAAGGCGGCGAGACGGCCTATATCCTCTGCTTCAAGTCCGGAAGCGGGCTTGCACGGGAGGAGATCGAGCGCCCCATCGACAAGAAACTGTTTGATGAACTGGAAACAAAGATCATCGGTAAGCCCCTGATCGGGAAGATCCGTAGAAGCTACGCCCTGCCCGATGGCCTTGTGCTGGAGGTGAATCATGTGGATGAGGGCCAGCCCACTGCGTTCTGGTACGCTGAGGTGGAATACCCCACCGTGGAAGCTGCCCGCAGTTGGAAGCCGGAAGCCTTTGGCCTTGCAGACTATCTGAACGATGATGTCACCGACCAGCCCGGCCAGAGCATGGGAGCCTACTGGGAACAGACAAGAGCCTAAGAAGAGAAACGCAAAAAAGCAAGTGCAAACCCATTGTTACAGGAAACTGTCCTGAAAAATGCGTTGCACTTGCTTTTTGTTTAATCAAAAATGGAGCTGGGTATATGATGCGCCATGCTCCATATAGGAGAGAAGGTGTTTCGCTACATAGAAAGCGAGATCAACAGGAACGGCGTTTCCAATCATTTGCTCCAAATCGGTTTTGGTACCCTGAAAATGAAAGTCGGCAGGAAAAGTTTGGATTCGTGCTCGTTCCAAGGTTGTTAGACAGCGCAGACCATCCAAATTCTGTGTAGCATCTCCCGGATGCACTTTGTAATTTTGGGGAAGAGGACGATTGACCCCCCGAATCGTTGGGCTTGGCTCGTCAATACTGAAAATACCACGTCTGGCGTAAGAACGGGGATGGCGATAATAATACTCAACCCCAAATTCATTTTGGAGGTAGTCACGAATCGTCATGCAATGGGAAGATTGGTCATTTTGCAAAGCGAATTCTAAAGCACAATCTTCGCCGTTTAGTTCACCAATCAGGAAAAAACGTTTTCTTTTTTGTGGAACACCACATCTGGAAGCATCCAGAACAACTTGAGATAATCCATAGCCAGCGTTACGAAACAATGCCAAAGCTTTTGGCAATGTGGATGACTTTAAGATTCGATCGACATTCTCCATGACGAACCAGCGAGAACGTACAGAACAGACCAACTCGGCATATCGTAAAGTTAAATTGGCTCGTCCGAGTGTTTCATCTTGTCTTCCGGCAGAAGAATAGTCCTGACATGGTGGGCCACCAATGATTACGTCAGGTGAGAATGACTTCAAGTAATCTGGAGATAGCTGATTGATATCTTGCAATTCTGCAGGATGAGAAAAATTGAGGTTGTAATTATTTATGGCTTTATCCCAGATATCAAAAGCACGCAAAATTGTAAAACCTGCATTTTGAAAACCGAGCGAAAGACCACCACAGCCACAGAATAAATCAATAGCAGTAGGCATTTAGAGGAAATCCTCCTTGAACAAATCAGGTGAGTTATATATGATGGCATCAAATCTCCGCTCTGGGCTTAACAAATTTTGTCCACCACCCAAGATGATATTTTTGATTTCTCCCTTGGTGATTCTTGGATGGGTGAGTTCTGGACAAGCCATAATGGGATGAGTGCGTAATCCATTTGAAGAAAAAGCTTTATCATTTTTGGTATTGTAAGAGAGTTCATCAATGATTTTAGAGCCGTTGAAATGACCAGTATCAGCATAATCTTTCAGCATTTTGAAGAGCCAAATCATTGTGCGAGTATGACGACTTATTTTATCTAATGTTTTTACTGTACCTACAGAAATAAAGTCCTGTTCGGATGGCATAAATAAATTCAGAAGACCACAATTGCTCCAAACAAAAACATCAAGGCAGTCGTTAGCAAGCTGAGGTGACTTTCCTCGAGTCTTCCATACAGGTTCCATTACAACAGGAGATTGGAATGACGCACTTATAGAAACAAGTCGTTTGATGGCCTGATAGATATCATATAAATGCGGAAGAACACAACTTGCAGAAGTCCAGTCGATAACAGCGTTACCAGCATCCTGAAGAATGCTTTGTAGAACATTACGATCATCGTTGCAAGCATAAATAAAAGCACAGGCGAGATAGATGATGGTATCCGGACGAATTACAATTTCAGAACCATATGCATCTTCAGAAAAATCACAGGTTGGATTGTCAGGCAACGCAGTAAGCTTGATTTCCAAAGAACTGACACTTTGGGTGCCATTCATAATTACAAGATCGTTTCGAGGAATAGAGCCAAGGACATATTTTTGAAAGGGCGTGAATTGAGTTTCAAAAGCAAAATATGTATCGTCCCCCAAAGGGTCGGCTTTGTAGAGATCCTCAATACCAATATGCTCAATAACCGTTTGCATGGAGGAATCAGTTTTATAATAAACTGCTTTTAACTCTTTCGAATAAAGATAACAGGCTAAGGCTGCTGGAAAAGACGAGTTAAACTGATTCTTTCCCCAGGTATCTTTCAAAGAAAAATCTCGGTTGGAATGTGTAATACCAAAAAGGCCTGGTACAACAGCCATTTAAAATCCTCCCGTTTTGTGAATCCTTATGAAACTGCAAATTATCGTTGCAAACGATAGAAAATTATTTCTTATGATACATCCGGTCTGCTTCCTCATAGGCGGGCTCGCAGGTCAGATACATGCCCAGCTTCTTCACGGTATCCATATCCACGCTGGACAGGATGACGGTGGAGTGCATATCGCAGCCCTTCAGGTGGGAGAGCTGCTTGAGGGCGGCTGCAGCAGTGGGATTCTGCGCAGCCGAGCTGGACAGGGCAATCAGGATCTCGTCGGTGTGCAGACGGGGGTTCTTGCTGCCCAGATAGTTGGTCTTGAGGGTCTGGATGGGCTCGATGGCGGCGGCAGAAACGAGGTCAAGCTCCTGGTCGATACCGGCCAGCTTTTTCAGCGCGTTGAGCAGAGCGGAGGAAGCGGCACCCAGCAGGGGGCCGGTCTTGCCGGTGACCACGGTGCCGTCCGGCAGCTCAATGGCAGCGGCGGGGGCACCGCCGGTCTTTTCAGAGACTGCATGGGCGGCCTGCTCCACCGGGCGGCTGCCCAGGGTCAGTCCGGCCTGATTCATCAGCAGCTCCAGCTTGTAGACCTCGCTCTGGATCTGTGCGCCGTTCTTGAGGTCGCACAGGGCCTTGAAGTAGCGGCGGACGATCTCGTTGCGGGAAGCTTCGCAGCAGGCCGCGTCATCCACGATGCAGTTGCCGGCCATATTCACGCCCATGTCGGTGGGAGAGTGGTAGGGACTCTTGCCTGCGATCAGCTCAAACATGGCGTTGACCACGGGGAAGATCTCAATGTCGCGGTTGTAGTTGACCGCGGTCTTGCCATAGGCCTCCAGATGGAACGGGTCGATCATGTTCACATCGTTCAGGTCGGCGGTGGCGGCCTCGTAGGCCAGGTTCACCGGGTGCTTCAGGGGAATGTTCCAGATGGGGAAGGTCTCAAACTTGGCATAACCGGCCTTCACGCCCCGCTTGTATTCGTGGTACAGCTGGGACAGGCAGGTGGCCATCTTGCCGCTGCCGGGGCCGGGAGCCGTGATAACCACCAGCGGGCGCTGGGTCTCAATGTACTCGTTGCGGCCATAGCCCTCGTCGCTCACAATGCGGGCAACGTCGTTGGGGTAGCCGGGGATCTTATAGTGCCGGAAGGTGCGGATGCCCAGGCTGTTCAGCCGCTTCTCAAAGGCTTCCACCTCGGGGGCAGCGGTGTACATGGTCACGCATACACTGCCCACAAACAGGCCGCGCTCCTGGAATGCGTCGATGAGACGCAGAACGTCCAGATCATAGGTAATGCCATAGTCACCGCGCACCTTGCTGCTGACGATGTCCTCAGCGTTGATGACGATAACGACCTCGGCCTGATCCTTCAGCTGCAGCAGCATCTGCAGCTTGGAATCAGGCTGGAAGCCGGGCAGCACGCGGGAGGCGTGGTAGTCATCGAACAGCTTGCCGCCGAATTCCAGATACAGCTTGTTGTCGAACTGCGCGATCCGCTCCCGGATGTGCTCCGACTGCATCTGCAGGTATTTGTCGTTGTCAAATCCTTTTTTCATTCGTTGCTCCTCTTCCTGATTTCGGTTCCCATATCCTGCCCGGGCAGCGGGTTCCACAGCGGAAGTGTGCCCGGGGAATTACACAATACAACAAACAGTATATCATATCAGAGGAGCGGGTGCAATAAAAAATCAACAAAAGTCCCGCTCCTTCCAGCAGAGAGCTTTTGCCGGAAAGAGCGGGGCAGGGAGGAACAGTGCGGATTACAGGGTCAGCTGGATGCCGCTGAGGGTCACGGTATCCGGATCAGGCTCCTCATCCTTTGCTTTGGCGCGGGTCTGCTTGGGCAGAGCGTCTTCGTGGACTACTTTGCCGCATTCCAGCTCAGGGATGGCAAAGAAGGCAGCTTCCAGAGCATCAGGCAGCTCTACTTCACCGGTAACATGCAGGAATTCGATCTGAGCCAGCAGGTCTGCGCTCTCTGCGGGGATGACAGCATCGCCCAGCACATAGAGACGGGTGCCATACCGGCGCAGGGAAGAGGTGGTCAGTTCCAGGTCGTCCTCCACCACGGCGGTGCCGTCCGGCACGATGATCAGCTCGGTGGAATCCGGGAAGAGCGGGGCCAGAACGGGCGCAAGGCTTGCGCACAGGATGGCCTTTGGAGCGGAAAAGCTGCAGCCCTTTGCGGCCAGTGCGGCAGTGTCGAGCCTGGGGTCAACCGCCAGGAAGCGATGTTCATTCCAGTACAGGCGGCTTTGTGCCCGCAGCAGGAAGGTGTTGTCTAGCTTGATGGAGCTTCCCGGCAGGAGCACTGCATCATCGGGGTAGACCGCCAGCTTTCCGTTCAGGATGCAGCGGGCGGATACCACTGCCGAGAGGCACTGCGGGCAGTAGATCATACCGTTGACCAGAATGCAGGCGTACTTCTGTAAAACCTCCGCAGCATCCGGTGTGATCATCAGCTTGCCGTTGACCACCAGTACCTGCCCGGCGGCGGTCTGGCTGGCAGAGCTCAGCGTGACCTTGCCATTGACCACACCCACCGAGACCTCCTCCGGGACATTTTTGCAGAGCATCGAATCCAGAGAAATGTTGTGCTGGCTCAGGAGCGCCTGCACCCGGGGCGAGGTCAGCGCGATCATGCAGTCCAGCTTGATCTGCTCATAGCGGTCAAGAAAATCCTCCTGCACATTGCGCAGGTCCAGGATCATAGCGTCCACATTCAGGTTCTTTTTCATCATTTAATCCTCCGTAAGTTCAGTTTTGAGGCGATGGCGTATCTGGGCAAGGCGGCTGCGGACCGTGCCGGGCGGGAGACTGAGCAGCTGACCGATCTCGCTGGCATTGTAGCCCGCTGTATAGCGCAGGGTAAACAGCCGCCGTTCTTCCGGGGTGAGCAGAGCCAGCAGACTGGCGGCTTCCACCGTGTCCAGTGCGAAATCCGGTTCGGCACTGTCCTCTTCCGGGAAAAAGGTGCTGAGCAGCTGCTCCTCCTTTGCCGTCCGGCGGAGCTGGTCACAGTAGAGATTCCGCGCTGTGGTAAACAGCCAAGCCTTGCACTGCCGCTCTGTAAAGCTGTTGATAAGGGTCCGGTTCTGCAGTGCCCGCAGAAAGACTTCCTGGGTCAGATCCTCCGCCCGGGCTTCGTCCCGGCAGAGATTGAAACAGAAGTGTTCCAGCCTGTCCCAGAAGGTCTCGTACAGCAGCTCCCACATGGGGCTTCCTCCTTTCATTGCGTCGTTCTGCCTGTAAGACGAAGGAAACCGGGGAAGTGTTGGATAGATCCGGAAAAAATAAACCCCTCAGTCTCGCTGGCGCTCGCCAGCTCCCCTACCAGGGGAGCCTTTGGCATGGCGGTAAACAGCGTGAAACTGAGGGAAACTCCTTGATTTAATGTTTTGCTTCCAGTGCTTCGAGATCTTCTTTGATCTCTTCCACATCTTCTTTCAGGAACATCAGGCAGAAGCTGACGGCCAGCAGCAGGCAGGAGAGCCAGATGGCCTTTGCGCCGCAGAGGTCCAGCGTCAGGCTGCCCAGGCCCGCGCCCAGCGCAAACAGGAGGATGATGCCCCAGTAATAGAAGGATTTTTTCAGGGCGGCAGGATTGCGGTTGAGCACCCAGCTGCAGAGGGAGTCCATGCCGCTGCGCATGTTGCCGATGCACATGGTGCTGGCAAAGGCATAACCGTTCACCTTGCGGAAGGTCTGCACCTGCATCGCACAGGCAAACGAGACCAGCGCATTGGCCATAAGATTCCACTCCTGCGGGAAAAAGCCCACCACGAACAGCATCACGATCTCACACAGCACCACCAGCTGCCGCCAGTGGAGCCGCTGCAGATTCTGCAGCTTCTGGTGCATCAGCTCTGCCGCGAACACGCCCAGCGCAAAGAAGCACAGGGGCACAAGATAATGCAGCACACGCCCCCACTCCCCGGCAAAGGCATGGACAGCCATCAGCACGATGTTGCCGGTCTGGGCGTTGGCAAACACCTTGCCCCGGAACAGATAGGTGTATACGTCCTGCAGGCCGCCGGACAGTGAAAGGAACATTGCCGTGCAGAAGGCTTCCGACATCTGGCCGCGGCGCTTTTTCTTGGAATTCATGCAAATTCCCCCTCTGATTTTTTACCCCTATACTATAACGCGGGTTGACGGATTTGTCAAAAACAAAAGGTGATTTTTGGCGGTTTTGACTATGTAAAACGAATATGCCTGCCATGTTTTTTGCAATTGCATCCGGGTTGTGCTACAATAAGACCATTCATACAGAAAAAGGAGAATCCCCCCATGCCCAATATCATCGAGATCACGGATTTTCACGCGCCGGAGCTGGACCCCTACGCCCGCCTGACGCAGAACCAGCTGCGCAGTCGGCTGGAACCCGAAAAAGGCATCTTCATTGCCGAGAGCCCCAAGGTGATCTCCCGGGCACTGGATGCAGGCTTTGTGCCGGTCTCCCTGCTGATGGAGCGCAGGCAGATCACCGGCCCTGCGGCGGAGATCCTGACCCGCTGCGGGGATGCACCCGTTTATACTGCTGACCGGGAGCTGCTGGCTGCACTGACAGGCTACGAGCTGACCCGGGGTGTGCTCTGCGCCTTTCAACGTCCGAAGCCCCGCACCGTGGAGGAGCTTTGCCGGAACGCCCGGCGGGTGGCCGTGCTGGAGGGCATTGTGGATTCCACCAACGTGGGTGCCATCTTCCGCAGCGCGGCAGCGCTGAACATGGACGCTGTTCTTATCAACCCCTCCTGCTGTGACCCGCTCTGCCGCCGGGCCGTGCGCGTGAGTATGGGCACGGTATTTCAGGTGCCCTGGGCGCAGATCGGCGAAACGCCTGCTGATTGGCCCGAAAAGGGGCTTGCTCAGCTGAATGCCCTGGGCTTCAAGACGGCTGCCATGGCCTTGAGTGACCGTTCGGTCAGCATCGATGACGGAGCTCTTGCCCGGGAACCGAAGCTTGCCATTGTGCTGGGCACGGAGGGAGACGGCCTTTCCCATACCACCATCGCATCCTGCGATTATACGGTCAAGATCCCCATGTCCCACGGGGTCGATTCCCTGAACGTTGCCGCCGCCAGCGCCGTGGCGTTCTGGCAGCTGGGCAAACAGTAATTCATAAGCCACACAGCAAAAAACTCCCGCCCGGAGCGTATCCGGGCGGGAGTTTTGCTATGCCTTAGAAGGATTCAAAGGAGAAATTACTTCTTCATGTAGATGTGGTGGGGCAGACCTGCAATGTACAGCGGAGTCAGCTCAGCCTGGATCAGCGGGCGGGCATACTCGAGGAATTCCTCGGTCATCTGGGTGTGATTCTCGTTCATCCAGCTCAGGGGAACCTTCTTCTCGAGGTTTGCAACTTCACTGATGGGGTGCAGCTCGGTGATGTACTGATAGGGGCTGTTGGAGATGCGCTTCAGGGCGACCATCTGACCGGTGACACCCTCAAAGGCAGCCTTGGCAGCAGCGCCGCCCACCTGGTAAGCCTCGGTGATATCGGTGCGGCTGGTCAGGTGACCAGCGCAGCGCTGCAGGGTAGACAGCTCGATACAGCGGGTCTTGGTATCCAGATTGCGGGCGACCACATTCGCCAGATAGCGTGCGGTACCAGTCAGTGCCTTGTGGCCGAAAGCGTCCACTGCGTGCACATCATCGGCCAGCTCACAGACGTAACGACCGTCCTCGAGCTTGACACCCTCGGAAACAGCGATCACGATGCTGGGCTTCTTCTCCTGCATGGCGCGGACCTTCTCAATGAAGTGCTCCACGTTGAAGGGCACTTCGGGCAGGCAGATCATATCCACGCCCTCGCAGTCATCGCTCTTGGCCAGAGAGGCAGCAGCGGTCAGCCAGCCGGCGTTGCGGCCCATGATCTCGACCACGGTGACATAATTGGTACCGTAAACGGTGGCAT
>OJKP01001523.1_pt1 | contig 13096 bp, 10 predicted proteins | sample 1596521 | NCBI WGS metagenome assembly OJKP01 (sample SAMEA4350130, study PRJEB24818) | metagenome | biome: human; feature: gut; material: faeces | place: Denmark | collected 2013-09
ACGACCAGTTTCTCCGTACCGTACTCATCGCCCAAGGCTCGTTTGCCAACTTCCTGACGGCGAAGGAAAACGAGCGGTACGAACTCCTGGAAAAACTCATCGGATGCGAGGAAACTTATACGAACATTGCTACTGAAATCAAGAAGGCGAAAGACCAGGCGACGGATGCCTACAACCAGATGGCCGCATCGGTGGAAGCCGTTAAACAGAACCTGCTGAACGATGAAGAACTCGCCCAACTGAAGGAGGAAATCGACCGGTTGGAAAAGGCAGAGAAGGAACTCGACAGCCAGTTGCAAGCCATTTCGAAAGACCTGCAATGGTTTGAGGAAAACGACAAGCAAATCAAGCAAATCGCTATCTGCCAGACTGATATGAAGCAAGCAGCAAAAGCCATTAAAGCGATGCAAGCCCAGATTCTTCGTCTGCAGTTGCATGATGAAGTACAGCCAGCAGTCAACCTGCTGCAAGAAGTAGAGCGACAGACGCAAAGCATCCACGAGCAGGAAGAAAACATTCAGAAAGCGGAAGGAAACATCAAAAGTCAAGAGTCTTCCATCAACGAAAGCGAGAAAACTCTCGCCAGTCTGAAGGAAGCAGTAAGCAAGGCACAGGAACAGCTGGAAAAGGCGCTGCCGGTCATCGCTGAAGCAAGAGCGCTGAAAACCAAAATGGAAGCAGCTATGCCGAATCTGAAAGAAAAGAAAGAGGCATTGGAGTTGGCTCAGAAAGAGAATCTAACTGCCCTGAAAGACGTGGAGGAAAACGCCCGAAACATCCAAAAATGGGAAACCGAAACGGAGAAAGCGAACCTTGCCCTCAAAACGACAAAGGAAGAGATTGCCAAGCAGAAACAGGTTCTGCACGAAGCGACGCAAGCCGCTGAACAGTCTTGGGAGACGGAAAGAAATAAGACTGCCGGACAGAATATAGAGGAACTGCAGAACAGCGTGACTGTAGCCGACAGGAAACTGCAGGATGTCCAGCAAGCCATCAAGGTTGTGGCTCATCTCGATACTGCCACAACAGAAAAGCAGAAGAATGAGGAGCGAATCCAGGTCTTGGGCAAGAGAAACGCAGAGATAGATGAAGCGCTGGGCAAGTTGACCATCGAGGCGCTGACCCAAGAGACCCTGACGCTGAGAAATGCCTATACCCTCATGGTGAGTGAGAAATGGGAGATTCATCGTGCCAACCTGACCGAAGGCAAGCCTTGTCCGCTCTGTGGCAGCACGACCCATCCTTATCATACCGACAACAGACAGTTTGAGGAAGCCACCACGGAACTCTCTCAACTTCTGAAAGCCAAGGAGAATCTGCTGAAACTGCAGCAGAAAGAGGAGAAGGATCTTTCCGGCGAGAGAAAACAGAACGATGGCGAAGTACAGACGCTCCAGAAACAACAGGAAAAGCTGTCGGGAGAAATCGCAACATACGAAGAGGAATGGAAGGCGCTCATCGCCCAGTATCCAAAGATTCCAAAGGCAGAGGCAGAACTGAAATCGCTCTTGCCTATCTATGAAAACAAGGCGAAAGATGCGAGCAGCAAACTGAGCCTGTTTAACAAGATTCAGAAAGAGATAGAACGGCTGACCCAACTCAAGGATAAGGCTGTGAAGGATGAAGCTGCGTATGAAAGCAAGGCTTCAACTATACAGAACAAAGCCCTAGAAAGCACTTCAACCTGCGCCACAAAACTAGCTGAGCAGAAAGCACTTACCACCAACCTCATCTCACAGCAGAAGAGTAAGGAGGAGGCTTACGGGAAAGCCCTTCAGACATGGAATAGCGCCAAGAAGGAAATGGAGGAATGGCAGGAGAAATATAAGCAGATTCTGAATGGAGAAGAACCTGATGCGGCTGAACAAAGACTGACAGCAGCAAAGGATGAGGCAACGAAAGCAGCTGATACTCAGAACGAGAATATCAACAAACTGAAGGCTGAACTCGCCAACAGTAAAGGTTCGCATCAAACCATGCTGTCTCAGAACAAGACGATGAAAGAGAATCTGCAAGAGAAGGAAAAGGAACTCGACCTTTGGATTGAGGAATACAACAAGCAGCTTGAAGAAAAGAGCATCGAAGGAAAAGACTCCGAGGAGGAAGGCATCGAGGAAAGAAGTATCGAACCAAGATTCATCGACCGAAATACCATCCGGGAGATGCTTCACTCTGCCGAAGACTGGAACGCCATCCGACGGGAAAAGGACGAAAAGGAGAAAGCCGTGGCTTCAACTACCGCCCTTTACCAGAGCGCAGAAAAGGCGCATCAGCAGCATTTGGAACATCAGCCTGTCCAAACCCGTGATGCTCTCTTGACCATTCAGCAGGAGTATCAGGAGAGAAGTCAGCGCAACGAACAGATTGCTGCCAACGCCAGGATGCAGAACCATCAGGAAGCCCTAAAACAGTTGGGCGACAAGGCTGAGGCTCTGCAACTCGTAACGCAGGAAAAGGACGACTGGACAGCCATTACGGATGCTATCGGAGCAGACGGAAAGACGCTGCGCAAGATAGCCCAATGCTATACGCTCAGTTTCCTGATAGCGCACGCCAACCAGGAAATCAGAAAGTTCAACAGCCGTTACGAATTGCAGCAGGTAAAGCATTCGCTGGGCATCAGAGTCATCGACCACGACCGTGCCGACGATATCCGAGACACCACCTCCCTATCAGGTGGCGAAACCTTCATCGTGAGTCTGGGTCTCGCCTTGGGCTTGTCGGCATTGTCCTCCCGCAACATCTCCTTCGAGAACCTGTTTATCGACGAAGGCTTCGGAACCCTCGATCCCGATACCCTAGCCACCGTCATCGACTCCCTCGCCATGCTGCAAAGTTCGCAAGGCAAGAAGGTAGGCGTCATCAGTCATACCGACACGATGAGCGAGCGCATCACCACCCAGATAAGGATTATCAAGAATGGCAATTCCGGCAGCAGCCATATCGAAATCTATCCTTAACCCATCGTAATTACACCTTAAATTATATAGTAATAAAACAAAAGAAAGGGTGTGCCATAAGTCCATGACACACCCTTTCTTTTGTTTCCATTGAATATTAAACCCTGTTTCCCTCTTTTGGGAATACCACGGTTGGCTTGAAGGTCTTAGCCTCCTCAAAGTCCATCAGGGCATAAGCGATGATGATAACGGTATCGCCCACCTGCACCTTGCGGGCTGCTGCACCGTTCAGGCAGATACAACCGCTGCCACGCTCACCCTTGATAATATAGGTCTCCAAGCGCTCACCATTGTTGTTGTCTACAATCTGAACCTTCTCGCCTGCTATCAGATTAGCAGCGTCCATCAAGTCCTCATCGATGGTGATGCTACCCATATAATTCAGGTTAGCCTCAGTTACGGTCACACAATGGAGCTTACTCTTCAATACTTCTATCTGCATTGTTCTGTTATTACTTGATCTGTTACGGATTAAACTTAATAAAGAAATCTATCGAGGAATTATCCCTTATACTTGATATGGTCGATGAGACGGATAGGAGTCTTACCGCAATAAACGGTGATGCAACCTACCACGTATGCACTATCCTCCCATGAAGAAACATCCTGCAGGCTGTCGCCATCCACAATCTGGAAATACTCTACCTCCAGACCCTCTACAGCATTGATGTCGGCAACCACCTTATCGTGAGTTTCCTGTACGGTATGAGTCTTGGCATACTCCACACTCTCCTTCAGAGCCTTATAGATGTTTGGCGCAATGGCACGCTCATCAGGAGCCAGCAAAGTATTACGGCTGCTCTTAGCCAAACCATCCTCATCACGGACAATAGGACACTCCACAATCTGCACATCGCTGTTGATGTACTTCACGAGCTGCTTGATGACAGCAATCTGCTGCCAATCCTTCTCACCGAAATAAGCACGAGTTGGTCGAACGATATAGAAAAGACGGCTCACTACCTGACATACACCATTGAAATGACCCGGGCGCTTGGCACCCTCCATCACGGTAGAAACAGGTGGAAACTCAAAGTGGCGTGTATCTGGTGTAGGATACATCTCCTTCACCGATGGTGCAAACACATAGTCAGCACCACAAGCCTCCAAGAGCTTGCAGTCAGCATCGAGGGTACGAGGATAGCGATCCAAGTCACCCTGATCATTAAACTGTGTAGGATTCAGGAACACAGAAACTACAGTCACGCCATTTTCCTTTACACTGCGCTTAACAAGAGAGGCGTGACCCTCATGCAGCGCACCCATAGTTGGCACAAGGCCGATTTCCTTTCCCTCCTTACGACACATGAAGAGTTCGTTCTGGAGGTCAACAATCTTATTGAATACTTTCATCGTCATAATCTGTTTTCGGGTGCAAAATAACAACTTTTTTCTCAAATGAGAAAGAAAAAACCTAAAAATATGCGAATTATTGCCGAAAATAATGAATTTCGGAGAAAAAATGCCCCTATTTGAAGTTTTTTTTGTACCTTTGCACGTAATTCGTAAGAATAAAATTTAAATTTTATGGCAAAAAAAGTATTATTTATCAATCAGGAGATCGACCCATACGTAGCCGAGTCTCACATGTCAATCATGGGACGCGAACTGCCTCAGAAGATGCAGGAAGCAGGTTTTGAGATCCGCACCTTCATGCCTAAGTGGGGCACCATCAACGAGCGTCGCGGACAATTGCACGAGGTCATTCGCCTGTCTGGTATGAACCTTATCATCGATGATACAGACCATCCGCTGATCATCAAGGTTGCATCTATACCAACAACACGACAGCAGATTTATTTCATCGATAATGACGACTATTTCAAAAGCCGCCAGATGGGCACCGATGAAAACGGAAAGGAATATGCCGACAACGGAGAAAGAGCTATCTTCTTCGCACGTGGTGTATTGGAAACCGTAAAGAAGCTCCGCTGGCAGCCTGATGTAATCGTCTGCCAGGGTTGGGCTAGCGCAGTAGTGCCATTCTATGTAAAGACTGCCTACAGCGAAGAGCCTTCATTTGCAGAATCAAAAGTGATTACCGCTCTCTATACCAACGAACTCAAGGGTGAACTGGGTACCAACTTCAAACGTTGCGTTGCCTTCCGCGATGCCAAGTCTGAACTGCTCGACGGCTATCAGGACGACTTCAACTTTATTGAACTCGGCAAACTCGCCATCGACTATAGCGACGGTGTGGTAGAAGGTGAAGAAGAAGCTAACCAGATTCTCTTTGATTATGCGAAGGAGAAGAACAAGCCTGTACTGGCTTATCCGGGAGAAGATATCCAGGAGCCATACACAGACTTCATCAACAAGGTTTGTCCTGACGCAGAATAAAATTCCGACAACAGAGACACATACATACAAGGATAATGAAAATTTTAAGACTCTTAACAGTATTAGTAATAGCAGCGCTTACTTTCGCTGCATGTGATGATACCACCGAGGGAATCGGTGGTAGCATCACTAATAAGATAGACAACATTAACATTTCTAACTCAGCGTTCAATGTTACCACAAAGTCTATAGTAGCAGATTCCGTATTGAGCCGCAACAACATGGGACTCATCGGAAAGATGAAAGACCCGGAAACCGGCAACTATGTAAAGGGCGACTACATGACCCAGTTGAGCGTATTGCCTACTTTCTCTGTAGATACACTCGATTACATCAAGCAGGCAAACAAGGGTTCTATCGAAGCAGACTCATGCTACCTCCTGGTTTCATACAACGCCAGCTATGGTGATACCATCGCCCCAATGAAGGTGACAGCCTATGAGATGACAAGGCCGATGTCAGAAGATAAGGAGTATTACTCTAATTATGATGCCTTCAAGGAAGGCTGGGTAAGCGAAAACAACCAGCATTGGAGCAGTAATTACAACTTGAGCAATACATCAGATGTCAAGAACTTCAAGATTTACTTGAATAAGAAGTATGAGAAAGATGGTAAGACATACAAGAACTATGGTTCTTACATCATGCAAACATACGCAGAACATCCTGAGTACTTCAAGACCAACTACAAGTTCCTGCACAACGTCTGCCCTGGCTTCTATATCAAGAATGTAGGCGGTACGGGTAACATGGCTAAGATCTGGAATACAGAGCTTATCTTCTACTGGACCCGTCACAAGACCATCAATAAAGACAGTACTGCTGTAGGAATCGGATACAACCGTTTTGATGGTACAGAAGAGGTGTTGCAGCTCAACAAGATTGAGAACGATACCGAGAACTTGAAGAAGTTGGCAAGTAAGGATCAGGAGAAATGTACTTATCTCAAGTCACCGGCAGGTATCTTCACCGAGGTTACCCTCCCTATCGAAGATATCATGAAAGGTCATGAGAAGGATACGCTCAACACAGCTACCATCTCTTTCCCACGACTCAACAATGAAAACGAAGACAACCCATACAACTTTGCTACACCAAGCACCATCCTGATGGTTCAGAAAGACAGTTTGCAGTCGTTCTTCGAAAAGAGCAAGTTGGCAGATAGCCGTACTTCTTATACGGCAAGCTACAGCAGTACCGGCACCTACAAGAATGCCTATACATTCCAGAATATCGCCAACCTGGTTTCTGCCATGTATAAGAACAAGGGCAAGGGGGAAAACTGGAATAAAGTAGTACTGGTTCCTGTAAACGTCATCACAACCACACAGGGCTATACTACCGTCATCTCCAAGATTAATCACGATATGTCACTCGCTTCTACCCGACTGAAAAGAGGTGTAATAACCACCGACAGCAACGGCAAGGAGACAAGTCCTATACAGATAAAGGTGATTTACAGTAAGTTTAAAGAAGAATAAGCATTCATAACGCAAAGTAAAAAAGGAAACGAAACATGGCAGATAATTTTTTGGAGCGTCATCGCGAAGAATACGAAATACGCAAGGCTGCATGGCTCAAGAAGAAGAAACTATTCATGAAGTCAGGCAAGAAACAGAAGCCCCAGACACAGATGCCACGTCCTGAAGACGAAGCGTTATAAACACGAAAATATTCAGAATCCTGAGAAAGAGGGTGTATCATAAAGCATTTGAATGTTTATGATACACCCTCTTAACTTTGCCGGTTAATCCTTAAAAACCGCCGCATAAGTACAATAAAAGCCATTTAATACAAAATAAAGCAAAATTAATTTGGAGTTTACCCATTTTTTTTATATCTTTGCATTGTAAATTAAAAGTATTTAATATTAAACAGACAAAAAGCAATAAAATAAAAATAATCAAGATATTAGTAGAGATACTGGTCTATGGGTTTAACTTTTCTAAGAACTTGCATTTAAGGATACAAGATATTTGCAGGATACAAGTTACTTGCAATATATGAGATACTTGGTTTATGTTTATAGATAATGGAGAAATTACTCTCATAAAGAATTTGTTTTTAAGTTTAAACAAAAATGCTAAAGTTAGATGTTAGTAATATAAGTCCCCGTAGTGACCGTGAGGCTACTGCGGGGACGCTTTTTCAATTTATAGTATATAGAAACAAAAAGGGCAAGACCAGAGATGGTCTTGCCCAATCTATTTTTATAACTCTTTATCTATATTATAAGATTCTACCTGTAAGAGAGAACTTCAAAACAGGATAAACCTTCAAGTCTTTTACGAACTTAGAGAGATCATCCTCGCCAGCATCTTCCAATGCCTTATTGATATCTATCTCGTTACCATTCTGGTAAACCTTGAGCTTGCCCATGAACTGGCAACCCAACTCAAAGCGGCAACCGATACGGTTCTTAGGAACCAGACGACCGAAACCTAAACCGAGGTATGGACGAACATTCTTGCAACGGATATCACCCTGAAGGTTATAGTTCTCATCGAGCTCCAAGTTGTAACCACCCAAGTTGGCTGATATAGCCTTACGGAACTGATTCTTCAATTCAGGAGTAGGCAAGTTCTCAGAGAACTGACGAAGTTCATCGGAAGAACCATTTACCTCAGCAATCTTCTCACCACCAATTGACAAACCAGCAGCGATAAAGAACTTGCTGCCACCACCGAATGGATACAGATTAGCCTTTACATTAAAGGTGGTACGGTCGAATGAGCCTTCTGCATGAATGGTTGCACCGGTTGGATAAGTAACATTAGGTAGTTGAGGCAAAGAACTGGTACTGACATCTACATCCAAATCACCAGACAGTTTGAAAGATGGCATGATGTTCACACCTGCTTCTACCTCAAGGAAGTTAGTAACAGGAGCAGCCACACCAACACTAATACCCTCGGTACCTGCACCCACGTTAAGACCTACATGGTTAAAGATACCGCGCTTGTAATCGCTCTGTGCCATTACACTTCCTACACCAGCAAGCAGAATTACTGCCATCATCATTAATTTCTTCATAATCGTTCTGTTTATAAGTTAAATATTAAACTCTTTTTTGCATATCGTTCGTAAATATGCTACAAATATAAACAAAAGTTACAAGAAGAACAAATAATTACACAAAAAATTAAGACTCTTTAGTACTTTAGCATACTAAAGAGCCCTAATATATTATTAAAAACGCAAAATCAGACTACTGAACTTAATCTACTACCGTAAACTTGGCATATTTCAGCAGAAGTTGTTTGGTGCCAGAATGAACGAACTCAACCGTAGCCTTCGTATTCTCACCAGTACCTTCAATCTTCAACACCGTTCCCCGTCCAAAACGCTGATGTTCAATCTTCATTCCCTCTTGTAAACCGCAAGAAGAACTGCCAGCAGATGAAGCTGTAGAAGAAGAAACTGATGGTGCAGAAGATCCAGTACCGCGAGAAGCAGGATGAGAAGAATGCGCCTCCATATAACGCTTCGCTGCATTCAGCGCTCTAACAGACTTGAAATTACCTTCAGAGAGAGATGAGCGACCGGAAACAGACGAGCGTCCGGAAGTACGTGAAGTCTCCGGTTCATCATCAAAGAGAGAAGGCTTAGGATCTGCTACAAACTGCGATGCTACCGGTTTGGAATTCTGATACCTGCTACTGTATCTAGGCTGCTCAGCATCCTCCCACGGTCTGCGAGGACGTTGCGCTCTCGCCCACTCCGGCTGGTCAGACATAGAGCCAAACAAGCTTCCACCAGCCTCATCCTGGCTATCAATCAACTTGCCGTCAATCTCATCGATAAACCGACTCGGATTATCAAACTCCATCTTGCCATATCGCCAGCGGTTCTTGGCGTTCGTCAGGATACAATGTTTCTCAGCTCGCGTAATGGCAACGTAAAGCAATCTCCGTTCCTCCTCCAGTTCTCTGAGCGAAGCAGCAGAAAGCGGACTTGGGAAGATATTCTCTTCCAATCCTACCACGAAGACCGTAGGAAACTCCAGACCCTTGGCAGCATGAACCGTCATCAGAGATACACGAGGTTCATCCTTATCACCATCGCTGTCAGCATCGGTAAGCAGCGCCACATCCTGCAGATAATCCTGCAGGAAGAGTTCATCGAACCTACCCTCTTCACGGCGTTCCTCCACAAAAGCCGACATACCGCTCAAGAATTCCTCCAGATTCTCCTGACGTGCCAGATCATCGGCATCCTTGCCCGACATGATATCCTGACTGATACCACTCTCCTTGATAATGGCATCACCCAATTCATAGACATCCGTAGTTTGAGCCCGTTCTATAAACGAAGAAATGAGCAATCTGAAGGTTTCCAGCTTGTTCATCGTACCCTTGTTTACAGCCAGTCCATACTGCTCAGGGGCACCGATTACCTCCCAGAAACTCACCTGGTTCTGATGGGCACAGTCAGCAATCTTCAGCACCGTAGTAGCACCGATTCCACGAGCCGGATAGTTGATGATACGCTTGATAGCCTCTTCATCATCCGGATTCGCCACCAGACGGAAATAGGCTATGATGTCCTTGATTTCCTTGCGCTGGTAGAAACTCAGTCCGCCATAAATGCGATAAGGAATACCCTGCCTTCTGAACTCCTCCTCGAAGCTGCGGCTCTGGGCATTGGTGCGGTAGAGGATGGCAAAATCACTATACTGGCAGCCATCCTCGCGCCGGATACGCTTCACGTCCTTCGCCACAATCGCCGCCTCTTCCTTGTCGCTGTAAGCAGGCTTATACTGAATCTTCTCACCCTTCGCATTCTCGCTGAACACATCCTTAGGAATCTGGTTGCGGTTATGCTTGATCAGACTGTTAGCCGCCTCAACGATGGTCTGGGTAGAACGGTAGTTCTGTTCAAGTTTGAAGAGACGCGTGCCCTGAAACTGGCGCTGATAGTTGAGAATATTATCGATATTGGCACCACGGAAACTATAGATACTCTGCGAGTCATCACCCACGGCACAAACACGCTGCTTCTCCTGACAGAGTTGCATGACGATAGACATCTGAACGTGGTTGGTATCCTGATACTCATCCACCAGGACATAATCGAAGCGGGCGGCATATTTGTGGCGAATATCCTCATGCTCCCTGAAGAGCTGATAGGTAAGCGTCAGCAAATCATCGAAATCCATGGCATTGGCCTGCTTGCAGCGCTGCACGTAAGCCACGAAAATCTTACCAACCTCAGGCATCTGCGCACGCTTGTTCTGCTCGAAGATAGCCGCATCGCTCTCATAAGCCGCAGCACTCATCAGGTTGTTCTTCGCCATCGAAATCTTGGCATGAACGGCAGCAGGCTTATACTTCTTATCATCCAGCCCCATCTCCTTCACTATCGCCTTGATCAGCGAGCGCGAGTCACTTTCATCATAAATGGTAAAGTTGTTGTTGAAGCCGATATGCTCAGCCTCCGCTCTCAGAATTCGGGAGAAGATGCTGTGGAAAGTACCCATATAGAGATGCTGTGCGAGATCATTTCCCACCAGTTTTCCGATACGTTCCTTCATCTCTCTTGCTGCCTTGTTAGTAAAGGTGAGCGCCATGATGCTCCAGGGTTTCATGCCCTGGCTCAGGAGATAAGCTATCTTATAAGTAAGCACACGCGTCTTACCCGAACCTGCACCGGCTATCACCAGCGAAGGTCCGTCAATATATTCTACCGCAGCACGCTGCGCTTCGTTCAAGTCTTTCAGTAAATCCATGAATCAATATTTGAGGCAAAAAACTATTTTAAGGTCACCCCTATCAACTATAAACTATAAACTATCAACTAAGTATTACTTTCCCCTATATCCTCCCACAGCCGTGCCCGGGTCGAAATCTTCGCCCTCACGAGGGAAGGTAGGGATAAATCTCATCTGATGTTCTATCTGTCGCTGGCGCTTCTTCATATAAGCGCTAGGATGCAGCGAACTGAATTTGCGCGGATTAGGAAGTGTAGCTGCTATCAGCGCACACTCGCCACGAAACAGATCTTTCGCTTTCTTGTCGAAATGATATTCTGCAACCGCATCCACACCATAGATACCCGGTCCCATCTCAATGCTGTTGAGATAAACCTCCATGATGCGCTGCTTACTCCACATCATTTCGATGAGGAAGGTAAAGTAGACTTCAAATCCCTTGCGGGTCCATGAACGGCCAGGCCACAGGAAGACATTCTTAGCAGTCTGCTGACTGATGGTACTGGCTCCATGCACCTTTCCACCACGTGCATTATTCTTCGCCGCACTCTCGATGGCATTGAAGTCGAAACCGTGATGCTTCAAGAATCTCGCATCTTCGCTCGCCATTACCGCCACTGGCATGTGAGGCGAAATCTTATCCATCGGAACCCAATGATGATGCAGGGTAATACTCTCTCCATCAGCTACTTGCTGGAAGCATCGGATAAACATCAGAGGAGTGACATATACAGGAATGAACCTATATGCCACTACAGCAAGAATGGTGGTACTGAAAAACAGCACCACCACCCATTTTACTATATTCTTGATTTTCTTCAAAATCATCTATTTAGTTTTTCCCTTCCGGGAGCATGAAACTTATTACTTCAATGTACCGTTGTTGGCTGCGTTAACCATAGCCTGGCTAGCGTACATATAGACCTCTACACGACGGTTCTGGGCGCAAGCAGCAGTAGTATTAACAACAGGGTTAGCAGAACCAAAACCCTGAACATTCTTTACCTGACGGCTGGTAACACCGCAAGAAGCGAGATAGTTGTAAACTGCCTCAGCACGCTTCTGGCTCAATGGCAAGTTGATACCGTCATTACCTGTAGCATCGGTATAACCCTGGATAGAAACCTCGCAGTCGGTATTGTTCTTCAATACACCGGCAAACTGAGCCAAATCAGTCTTTGCGCTGCTGCTGAGAGTAGAACCGTTAGTTGGGAAGAGGATACCAGAAGCAAATGTTACCTTAACAGCAGACAAGCCATTGGCATCTGTTACAGTCTCAACCTGTGCATTCTTCACCCGTTCAGCCTCAGCCTTCACCTTATCCATGTGCTTTCCGATGAGGTTACCAGCACCGCCACCAACAGCTGCACCGATAGCAGCACCAACAAGTGCACCTGTACCACGATGGCTATTATTGAGCAATCCACCAACGATAGCACCCAGAGCTGCACCAGAACCGGCACCTACAGCTGTACCAGTCTTCTGATTGGTTCCACAACTTGAGAAAAGCAAGCACAAAGAGAGGCCTGCAACTGCAAAATTAGTCTTTTTCATTTTAAAATCTCCTATATTTATGTTATTTAATTGCAAAGATAACTCTTTTTTCTCCATAATGGAGAGTTTTCTAATATTTTTTTGTATTTTTGCATGCAAATTTAAGGGTATTTGTCGAAATAGAGCTAGGAAATCACCTATTTGGGGGTGGAAAATCCCTAAAAGTAGGATTTCAGACACCTGCAGACAGATGAACTGCCGGCAGCAGATGATGAAGGGGCTCATGCTTATACCTTAATATATAAATAACAGAAGAAATAAAAAACAAAATAAATAGAATAAAGCAATATGGCTAAAGAACTCAAGAATTTAACCAAGCGCGCTGACAACTACAGTCAGTGGTACAATGATTTGGTAGTAAAGGCTGATCTCGCTGAGTTGTCACCAGTTCGTGGTTGTATGATTATCAAACCATACGGTTACGCTATCTGGGAGAAGATGCAGCAGCAGCTCGACAAGATGTTTAAGCAGACAGGTGTACAGAACGCATACTTCCCTCTCCTCATCCCGAAGAGTTTCTTCTCTCGTGAGG
>OJKP01001524.1_pt1 | contig 13089 bp, 7 predicted proteins | sample 1596521 | NCBI WGS metagenome assembly OJKP01 (sample SAMEA4350130, study PRJEB24818) | metagenome | biome: human; feature: gut; material: faeces | place: Denmark | collected 2013-09
TCGTCGATGAGGTGCCTTGTATCCTCAGTCCGCACTGGTAGATGATGAAGTCATACTCCTTACCGTAGGCAGAGTAGAAGTAGATGTCCACCGGAACCTCAAACTTCTTGTTGTTCGTCTGGTTCACAAGGTTCACGTCACCCACGATCCTCATCACGCTCTTGCCCATCGCACGCAGTTTGTCTATATCGACATCAGTGCCCTCGTCGTCCATCACCTGGTTCTTCTCGAACAGCACCACCATCTCGTCGCTCGTCGGGCGGTCCACCATGTAGTTCGCCAGTTCCTCATCATCGCCCAAGGCACGGTTATACACGCGCAGGTTACGCACCTCCACGTCCGCGCTCTCGCTCGTGATCCTGATGTTCGTCGGTTCTGCCTGGAGCAGCGAGTCCGTCGAGGCATACTGCTTCGCACCGCATAGGATGCCGTTCACATACAGCATCATCAGTCGGTTACCCTTCTTCTCCTGCACCACGAAGGCTATCTTCAGTGTCATACCGCTCGCGAACTTAGTGCCCACTTCCGAGCCTGCGCCCGTCCGCATCAACGCCTCCTGCGTGGTCAGTCTGAAACCGACATTGCCGGCCATACAGTCCACCACCGTGCCCTTGCGGTCGGTCACATTGGTGCAGGTCAGTTCCATCTCGTAAGTTGCACCAGTGGTCGTAGCATCGTTGCCGAATGGTTTGCAGCCTATCTCGATGTTCGCGCCGTTCGTCAGTTTCAGCGCGTCACCCGTCCAGCCGTTGCTCTGCCAGTCAAAGCCTTCAAACGCCGTTTGAACGTCGTTATAACGCCATTCCGCAGGACTGCTCTCCGCATTGCTCCTGCCCGCTGCCGTCAGCTTCAGCACCAGTCCCGATGTCGCCTCGCCAAGGTCGATGCCGCTCTCCGTCACGTTCACATTGAACTTGTATTCGGTCGTGCCGCACTTCAGCACCATCGCAACCGCGCCTTTCTCCAGGAAACGGTTCGTGTAGGTCTGCACCGTTCTCGGCACGCTCACCGTCTGTGTCCTTATGCCGTCCCTCCACACGCTCATGCTTGCAGGGGTCGCTGTCGGGTCATACGCCACGAAGTCGAACAACACCTGCTCATACTGGCCTGTGTCGATAGTCGGGGTGAGATGGTCTGCCGTAAAGACGCGTCCGTCCTTGAAGGTTATCTTGGTTCCTATATATGGAGCGCTGCTGCCAGTCTTCAATATATCGAAATAGATGCTCTCGCTCTTCAGTGTCAGTTCCTCGCTTGCCTTCATCTCGGCCACCATCTGCACAGTATGCCTGCCGACAGCAAGCCCGGACATGGAGAGCGTAAAACTACCGTTGGTCGTACCGCTCCTCGTGACAGAAACGGAATCTTTCTGTATGCCGTCCACATAGAGGGTGACGGTCTTTGTACCGCTTCCGCTTACGGCATAGGGTATGCCCACATTCTCGCTCACGCCATAACCACCCTTTGCAATGCACTCGGCAATATTGAAACCGCTCGTCAGTGCAAGCGTCACCGCCTTCACGCTTACATAGCTCTGCTTGGTCTGCGTCTTGCCTGTGGTCGGGTCGGTGGTGGTGGCCTTCACATAGATGTCAGTCGTGCCCAAAAGGAGGTATTTCGTCAGGTCCAGCGTATAGGTGCCCTTGCTCACGTCCTGCTGCGTATCGGAATACATCAGCGTCGCGCCGCGTTTCATCTGTATCTTCACCGTGGCTTTCTGCCCCGTCGATGTCCCCTTCTCGTCACCGCTGCTGTACTGGTGGTCGTAGAACCATGTGAGTGTGGCCTTGTCGCCTTCCTTGATGACGGACTTGTCTGTTTCTGCCGTCAACACGATTTTGGTGGTGGAGGTTTCTCCGCCACCGCCGCCTTTTCCTGCCGGTATGTCCAGACCTACGACCTCCGCACCACTCTTGTTGGTCAGCGTCACACGCACGGTGCTCTCGTCATCGCTCAGTTCGGCACTGCCGCCGAATATGGTGTTGGCTTCGACCTCTGCAAGTTTGGCGGCCACGGCCGCGTTCTGCACCGGATTGGTGGAGTTCGTGTTCAGGCTCTCGTCCACCTCTGTCTCGTTGATGGTGAGGTTCACGTTGCCCGCGCTGTCAAGCGTCTGTTTCTTTCCGTTTACAGAAATGCTCTTCACGTTGCCCGCACCGCCGAAGTCCTCCCAGCTCGCCACCTGTTCCCAACTGTCAAGGCTCGTGCCGATGAACTGTTTGGTCTCCCACTTGCCCTGTGCCGTCTCGTAGGTGATGCAGCGTCCCTTGGCACGTTTCTTCTCCTCCACGGCAACAATGGCGGTCGCCAATGTGTAGTAACCACTCTCAAGCGGGATTTCCTCTGTCACGTTGCAGGTGTTTCCACCACTGCCGCCTGTGGCATATTCCTGCCATTTCTCCGCATCATGGAGGTCGTTGTCGGGGTCACCGGTGAACTGCCAGGACTCCCAGCCGTCCGCACTTCTGAATATCATCACGCAGCCGGTGGTGAACACTTTCTCCCCACCGGTGCTCTCGTTGCCGGCAATGGTCTCCAACGCTTCAGACCAGTCACTGAATATGCGGTCGGCATCACCGATAAGGCTGTTCACCAGCACCACCGGGTGGGTGTTGGCCGCTGCGATGGCATCATTCAGTTTTGCCGTGGCGTCATCGGCAAGCATGGCCGAATTGTTGGCCGTGAGTGCCGCACTGGAAGCCACACCTGCAGCATCTTTGGCCTGCTGTGCTGCTGTCCCTGCCGCTTTCGATGATGCGTCCGCCGTGGCAGCCGCCGTGTTCGCGGTCTTGGCCGCTTCCTCCGCAGGTTTCGCAAGCAGGGACACAGGCACGCGGACCACTTTCTCCCCTTGCATGGCCGGCAGTGAGTTCACGCTGTCAAGCGAGGTGACGGTTTCCAGCTCGTCCACGCTCTGACTGTCGGTCTTTATCTGGTTCAGGACTTCCTGAACGACTGTTTTCTTCTCCTCGTCTGTCATATCATTCGTTGTTAGGGTTATTATCCAACTGCTCGTTCAGTCCGTCTATGAAGCCGGGCACGCAAAGACGCTCGGCGACAATGCGCACAAGTTTCACCTCGTCATCAGTGTAGTCCGCCTCGCCCTCACTCCCGTATATCTTCATGGCGAGGGAGTGCGCCTTGATGCCGTTCACGTTGTTGTATATCATGTCCGCGAAAGACTCGCGTACATCCATTGTCCGTGCAGATTTGTGATTCACTGCCATGTAAACATTGAAATGCTGAAAATCTATCTTCATATTATGATACATTAGTTATTATTCCGTTCTCTACCGTCACAGTTTTACCCTTGAATCTTCCAGACCAGCCGTTCTGTGGCCACATTCTGTCCGCCTGGATAGTACCGCCCGTTACAATTATATCGCCTGCGTTGACAAGTATGTCACCGTCAAAATACCCCGCGCACATGGTATTGCTGTTCGGGAATGTGGGGGTGCTCCTGCAACTTCCGTAAATTCCACTGCCGCCCATCGGGGCAAGCCCGGCGATGGCGTTGCTGAACATGTCCGCCTTGATATACACGCAGGTTTTCTTGCTCCAGGTATCGTCATAGCCAAGCCTTATCTCAGCCAGGCTGTCGCTCCATTTCATGCAGGCGTTCTGAATATCAAAGCCGCCCACTTTTCCGCCGTCCTCGACGAACACCTTGCCGTATATCGTCGCATTCTGCGTGACGATGCTGCCGTCCTCCAATATCTTGAAGTTGCCGTTGGCCGTGACGATTCCCTCCAATTGTATGTTGGCGGCCTTTATCTTCACACCGTCCTGACCCGCTCCGACAAATGATTTCAGATTACCGTCCCCGTCGATGGCGTACAGACCCGACACCTTGGAAGTGGTGATAAGCCCTGTCTCCTCCAGCATGTTCTCGTCCTTGTCGAACACGGCAGCGGAGATTTTCACAAGACGCTCGCTCTGCTCGAACAACGTGCGGTAGCGGTGCGTCAGCGCCTCGTACTTGTCGGTGCTGAGCACCAGCATATACATGTAGATGTCACCGTCAAACTCCAGACGGAAGTCGCCCGTTCCGTTCCACAGGCCGTTTCCGGTATATTGCACATAGCCTTCGGTCTCCGCAATCTCCTCGCTTATCTCCATGCTGTTGAAGTTGGCGAAGCCTGTCTTGTCCACATTCTCGAAGCGGACCTTCAGCGTGCCGACCTTGGCACAGCGGTAGAAGAATGTCAGATACACAGGCAGGGCCTCTTTCTGCCCCTCGTCATTGGTCGGGAACGTGGGCACATAGCGCAGGTTCCCGTGTTTCTGCAGTATGTACTTGTTGCGTATGCGCACCACCGTGCGCCCCATGTCCGTGACCACGCTTGCGCCGTCGCCTTTTTTGGAGAGCACGTTGCCGTTGGCCCATATCCACTTGTTGCCGACAAGGAAGAACACGGTCTCGTTCTCGGAGTTCCATTTCTCCAGCCCCGATGTGAACGTGGGGTTGTTCAGGTAGCCTTTCTCGCTCAGGAAGTCGTTCCGCACGCTGTCTATCGCGCTCTGCACCTTCCCCTCCGTTATCTCCAGCTTGGTCTTGATGTCCTCGCCGGTGGAGAGCAGGAACGTGCCGCGCAGATACACGTTGTCGGCATACAGGCCGTTGCCCTTCGGCTGGTTATCCAGTGGAAAGCGGTCGTCCTTGATGTCGTTAAGGTTGCCGAGCCTTGCACGCAGGGCGTGGTCAAAGTTCTTGGCGTTCACTCCGTCCAGCACGTCCACTCTCGGGTGGCCGTCCTCCGAGGCGGAGATGAGGACGAGGTTCTGGCGGTTCGCCGTCTCGGTGTTGCCCATAAGCACACACTCGTCGCCCTCTTCGGGCTGTGCGGTCTCAAACTCGGATTTCTCCACAAGTATGCCACCATTCGCGATGCCGGCCACTTCCACCCAGTAGGCTTTCTGCGACGTGCCGGTGAACACCTGGCAGCGCATCAGGTCGTGCGCCACGAAGGTGTTCTCCTGCTCGAAGGTGATGTGCCAGTAGTCGCCCTGCTCCCGCACCGTCTTTATCTTGCCGTTGGCCGCGCTGACGCAAATCTGTCCGCCCACGCTGCGCACCTTGTTTATCAGCAGTTCAAAGACATTCATCACGCGCCTCACGGTTATCTTGTCAACTATCAGGTGCGACAGCAGGTCCTCGTCAAGGCCGATTTGCCAGCCGTTGCCTGTCATGCCACTGCCGCCATAGTTGGCGCTGCGCAACAGTTCGCGCACCACAAGGGTGAGCAATTCGGCATTGCCCTTGCCATCGATGCGCCCATTCTCTTCCAGTCCGATACCGATGCCTTCCTCGAAAGTGATTTTCTTCTTCGCACGGTCGTTGCGTTTCTTGCTGATGAACTCCTGCTGGCTCCGTCTTGCGGAGAAAATGTTGTTGTCGGTCGGCTGCGTGTCGTCCCACGAGCGTATGATGTCGGGCAGGGCCACGCCCTCTGTCCTGGACTTGGTATAGTTCTTCAGCTCTCCGATGCTGTCGTTCACCTTGTCAAGCGCGCCTGTCTGCAGGGCGTCGCTGATTTCAAGGTCCATCTGGCTTGGCAGGTTCGCCTTGCGCGTTATCTTGGTGATACGGCTCTGCCGGTAGCCGTTCTCCGGGAAATACTTGTCGCTCACAAGCCGGACACGCCTGCCGACATGGAGCACGGCATTGTTCTCCTCCACCCACACATGGTCGGTCGGAGCCTTATAGACGCTGATGTCCTTCCAGTGCTCGGCATTGTACTTCTCCACCGCATTCAGGAACTCCTCCTCCGCTATCGGGTAGTACTCGTCGGGCATGCGCACGTTCCACAGGATATAGTGGTCGCCCACTTTGGGCACGAGCTTTCCTCCGGGCAGCTGGGTGTCGTCGTCATACGGCCAGATGGTGATTATCTCGAACTCGCGTGTCTTGCTGTCGAAGTTCACCTCGAAATAGTGGTCGTCATCGGTACCGAGCCCGGCAAGATCACCGTCCTGGAACGAGACGCGCTTGGTCTCGCCTGCCAGTTCATAGTCGTTGGGATCGAAGTTCAGCGTGTCGTCCCTGAAGTAGTAGATAGTGAACGCGTTGCCGTCATCGTCCTTGACATTCTCGCTGCGCACACTGCTCACCTCACCGGTGCGTCTTGGATAGATGCCGCTGAACGCGTCTTTCTCGTAGTGGTCATAGATGCCGTACTCGTCGGTGTGCAGTTCCACATACTGGCGGCCGCCGGGCAGCATCAGACGGCTGTGGCCGTATTTCTCCGCATCGATGTTGCGGGTGCTGCCTATCGGGAACAGGCGCGTGTAGAACTTGTTGGTGTTGTCAGTGTCACGCTCCAGGCTCGTCAGTCCGTTGCCGTACCCCAATATTATTTCCTCGCCGTGCTCGCATCTGCAGATGTTCACGGTCTGCCCTTCCACCCACCACTCGGCACTGCCGCCCACTTTCTCGGCTATCTCCTTCAGCGCCTCGTCGCAGTACTTGCCCTCGTAGTCGATGACAATGAGGTCGGTGCCGTCCACCTGCCCCACCTTCCAGTCGGTGGTGTGCCCCATGCCGTTGTTGATGCACTTCACCACCATCGCCGCATGCTCTCTCGTAGTGGCGGTGAGGGTGAACACGGGCTCGGCATTGTTGTCTGTGGTCTCCAGCACGAGGAAACGCTTTATCAGGCTCTCGATGCCGTAAAATTTCACGTCATACGACCACTCGCCATCGCTCTTCTGGGCAGGGGCGTATTTCTCGGTGAGCCAGTAGCGCTCGCCCTCAAAGTCCACATAGTCGTTCACATTGAGGGGTATGTGCTCGTAATGGGTGAAGGAGAGCGTCAGCACGTTGTCGCCCTGAACCTCCTTCTGCTGGGTGCTGCCGTCACCGGGCGAGATGTCCGTCCGGGCGGTGCCGTATTTGTCGTATATCGTCAGAACCATATAGGAATGCTGTTTGAATGTCATTAGATGATGGGGACAGGCTCGCGGAACTTCACCTTGAACTTGCCGGCGTTCACACCCTCCTTCCACAGGTAGGTGAGCGGTGTGAACTTGGGGCTCTCGCTGTATTTCACATGCAGGGTAAGGTCAAGCTGCGTGAATACGATGTCCAGCCAGCCGCCCTTGCCATGTTTCAGGAAATTGATGAACGAGAAGTATTTCCGCAGCCAACCCGCCTGTGTCTTGTCATACAGGGCGAAGTTGAGCGTGATGTCCCTCGGCTCGTTTCTCGGTGTAAGCGTGGCGGAGTATTTCTCGCCCTGCTCCTCGCGTATGTTCACGGCGGTGTCCTTCTTCGTCTTGCTCGGTGTGAGTATGGCGGTGAGGTTATCCATGCCGCCACGTTTGTCCTCGACGAGGAACACGCCGTATTCTTTCCAGATGTCGGTGCCGTTCACCAGCACCAGCCCTCCAAGTATCTTGTCCATGTCATTTTACTTTTAGTCCGTCCCTTACTATTTTTCTGATGTCCTCCTTTATCTCGCCAAGATGCCCCGCGCTCGTGCCGGTGTTCTCGGCAATCCGGGCAAGGTGGCTCTCGGCAAGGTTCATGCGGTCGGCCACGGTCTCCAGACGCTCGTCCATGCTTGACCAGTGCTGCAGTCCGCTGGTGAACATGCCCTCCAGTTTCGTGCCCTGGTCCTGCGTCATGGCGGTAAAGCCGCCGGACTTCGCGCTCTGGCTGGTACCGCCCGTGTCCTCGTAGCCGGTGACCTTCGCCCACTCGTCCCTGCGTTTCAGCCCTTCCGCCACTATCTCGTCATAGCGGCGGTTGAAGTCCTCGATGTCCTTTTCCGTCAGCTCGCCGTTCTTGTCGGAGATAAGCTGTGCCCAGTCATCGTACAACTGCTTCAGCTCACCGTTGATGAGGTCTTCCATGGAATAGCTCAGCAGGGCTTTCTGCATGTCCGTGGCGAAGTCCTCGGCAAAGTCCTTGGAGGTTTTCTTCATGTCCATCAGGTTGGAGATGAAGCTGTCCTTCATGCTGTCGAAACTTATCTGGGTGATGGTCTCGCGCCAGCTGTCGGTCAGTTCCTCTATCTTTCCTGCCTGGTCCGCGTAGTCCTGCAGCTTGTCCAGCACATCATTTCCATAACCGCCCTTGCCGGTGTTCTTGATGTACTCGGCTATATCCACATTGGAGAGGAGTTTCTTCATCTCCTCCGGTGTAAGGCTCCAGATGCTGCCGTCAAAGTTCTCCTTCACGTTCTGCCTTATCCATGCCGTCTGGTCATCTGAAAAGCCGTTCCAGTAGTAGTTCCAGCTGTGGTGGTGCTTCCAGTAGCCTGCCTGTGCCTGCGCGATGCCCAGGTAGTTGGCGTTGGTCTCCTCCTGGTTGCGCTTGGCCTGCTCGTAGGCATCGGTGGCTTTCTGACCGTAGCTTTTCTCCATCACATCGGTCAGGTCCTCGATGGCGTTCTGCAGGAGTTCCGTGCGCTCGGTCAGATTCTCTATGGTCTTCTTCACCTCTTTCTCGTTGCCGTTCAGACCGAAGAGGTCGTCTATGCCGAACCACCCGGCAATGCCGCTGAGCAGCCCCTGCACGATGTTGCCTACGTCCTTGATGACATCGATGATGATTTCGGGAAGTTCCTCCACCACCTTGTTTATCGTGTCGGCCACCTTGTCAAGCAGGTCGTTGATAAAGCCTTTCGGGTCATCGCCCAACGCGTCGAGTATCTGGAGTATGGCACCGACGATGCCGCCCACCTTTCCGCCCAGCTCGCCCAACGACTTGCCGATGCCGTCAGAGCCTTTGGAAAGCGAGGTGATAAGTTTGGTGATGCCGTTGGCAAAGCCGTACAGTGAGCCGTCCGACATCTCGTTCAGGTAGCCGGTGAAATTCTTGATGCCCTGCGCCGCCGCGTTGGTGTTGTCGGTGAGGGTTTTCCGTGCCTTGTCGCTGGCCTCCTGCGCCTCGTTCTGCGACGCAGCCGTCGCATAGACCTTGCCCTGCGCTATGTCCACCGCTTTCTGTGCGATTTCCTTTGAGGCATCGTCGGTGGCATCGGCAAGGTCTTGCTGCGCCTGTTCCAAATCGGTCACGGCCTGCGTGTGGGCGTCGGTTTTCTCGCGGAGCGTGCGCACGCTGTCCTGATAGGCCTTCACGTTCTTGGCAATCGTGTCCCATATCTTGAAGTTGAAGGCGCTGGTGCTGTTGCCACCGGTCTCGTCCTTCAGTTTCGCCTGCAGGTCGGTATATACCTTCTTGTTTTCCGCCGAGAGTTTCTTGAACTCGGAGGTCTGCATGTACTCCTCTATCTTGGCGAGTGTCTCTTTCGCAACGTCTTTGAGCACGTTGCCGACACCCTCGAAAGTGGTGCTCCAGTCTATGTTCAAGGCGAGGTTCTGGGCATTGGTCTGACTGACGGCAGCATCACGCTCCTTTTCGAGCTTGCGGACTTGCCACCGCTTTTCCTCCGCCGTGCCGTCGCCCTCGTTCACCTCGCGTATCTTCTCGGCGTATTCCTTGGCGATGGCGTATTTCTGCTCCTGGAGCGTACCATACTCGCGCAGGTAGTCCACCATGGCCTGGAGCTCGTTCTTCAGGGATTCCTTGTCGATTTCCTCCAGACCCTTGCGCTGTTCCTCCTGTGCCAGACGAAGCCGTTCCGCAAGGGCTTCGCCCTGCTCCTCCGTGAGATTTCCACCCTGCGCATCGCGCCACTTGGCCTCCTGCGCCTTTATCTCGGATTCCTCTTTCTGGTAGTTGAACTTTATCTGCCGGATTCGCTTGGCACTGCCCTCAGCCATCTGGTCGATGCTTTCCTGCTCGTTCTCCTGACGGAGCCGCGCAAGTTCCTCGGCCCGCTTTTGCTCGGCCGCCTTCTCGCGCTCCAGTTCTTTCTGCCGGTCCTTGTCTCCGTTGCCACCAGTCGGCTTGTGTTCGGGCTTGGAATGGCCGCCGATATTGCTGTTCTTGCCTATCTCGCCCATTTCCTTTGTCAGGTCCTCCGCCTGTTTGAGCAGGTCGTCACGGAGTTTCTCGGCATCGGCGATGGCCTGCTCCTTGTTCTTCTCATTCTCTTCCTTGATGATGGCCGACGCGTCTATCTGGCCGTTGGTCTCTCCTTGCGCAAAATAGAGGAGAGACTTCTTGAACCACCCCATGGAGCCATCGACATCATCTGCATCGGTCGCCTTCAGCTTGTTCACCTTGTCGTCGGCTTCCACGGCCTTGTTGACCAGTGCCTGTGCCTTGGCCTGCAGGAAGAGCATCTGGATATAGTCGGCCGCTTTCTGCGTGAGGACATCGTACCACTCGGCAACGGTGTCATAGTAGCCGAAAGCCTCGCCGTACTTGCGGTTCAGTTCCTCGGTCTTCTTCTTTTCCTCCTCCTTGCTGCCGGTGAACTCCTTCAGCTCGCGAATGGTGTTGTCTATCTCGAAACGGGTCTTTATCATCTGCGCCCTGCCCTCGCTCTCCACCTCGATGAGCTCCTGCGCCTTCTGCCGTGCCTCCTCCTGCGCATCGCTGTATTTGTTGAACAGGACTATCAGGCCGGTGATGACGGCGGACAGACCCAGCGTGAGGGTCGCCATGAGCGCAGACGCCGCTGCGGTGGAGATGCCGAGAGCTGCCGCCAGCCTTGTGTTGGCCGCCGTCAGCAGGTTCTTCATCTTCACCACCGTCACCAGTCGGAATGCGGAGTCTTTGTTCAGGGTGTTGAACACCTGCTGCAGACCCATCGTGACGGCCATGACGGACTGCACCCTCGCCTGTATCTTGGCAAGGTTCTCGTTTTCGGAGGCGAACAGGGACACGGCACCGGTGGCGGCGGTGAACATGCCGGACAAACCGCTGATGCCGGACATGAAGCCCTGCAGGTTGGCATCATCGTTGGAGAGTATCTTGGTCTGGGTATGGAGGTCGGCGATGGTATCGGACAGCAGGGCTGCCTTCTCCGCCATCTCGCGGTACTCTTCAGTGTCCTGCTTCCCTTCCAGACGCATCTTGGCCATCGCGTTCTGCAACTCGCGCAACTGCATGGCCAGACGCTTGTTGCTCTCCCGGTTTTCCTCCTGCTCGCGTGTGAGGCTGGCGAGTATCAGCTTCTCTTCCTCCAACGCTTTCTTGGCGGCGTTGAGTTCGGCAAGGGCTGCGGACTGGGCGTTACCGGGGGCTGCGTTCTTGTAGGCTTTCTCCAGCTCCTTGATACAGGACGTGGTGTACTTCACCAAGTCCTTGCTCTCGGCGATACGCTCGGCAAGGGTCTTCTGCGCCACAGCCGCCGTGGTGCTGGACTCGGAGAGCTTGCCATGCTCCTTCTCTAAGTCGGACACAGCCTTTTCCGCCTGGCGGTGTTGTTTCTCCAGATAGACGAGGGTGTTCCGCTCCTCGTCCAGCACCTTACGGCAAGCCATGACATCGGCGGCGAGTTCCTTCTGGGCGGTACCTGGTTTCATGCCTGCAAGCTGCCTCTCCATACGGCTGAGGTCTGCGGCCACGCCGTCAATGACCTTGTGCTGCTCGGCTATCTTGGCGTTCACCAGCTCGGCTGCTTTCTTGGCATTATAGATGAGGGTGTCGATATGCGCGTTGGCATTGTCGATACCGTCACTCAGTTTGTCCTTCATCAGGAACTCTATCTCTACGGGCTTGCTCATGCTTTCAATTCAGTTTACTTTGGAAAAATCCTGCTATGTCTTCGGCTTCCTCCTCGGCGGTCTTGCCGCTGTCGGGTCTGCCTGCTTTCTTCTTGATGTAACGTGGGGCATCGCACAGCATCATGATGAGGGTCTGGTAGTTCACGCCGTGGAGTATGTAGTCCACGCTCCAGCCTGTGGCGCTGGCTATCTGCCACACGAATCCGAAAGGGCTATGGGAACCTTCATACTCGGTCCTTAACTCCCCTTCTTTCCTTGGCTCAGTCTCAGCTTCATCGGGTTCGTCCGTTCCGCGGATCTGATAATACTCATAAAAGGGTCTGTGCCCATCAGCCGCTCGAACTGCTCGGTGGCGGCCACCTGGTACCGGTACGCCACAAAGTTGCGCACGAGCCATGCGGTCAGCCCCACAAGCAGATGGCGGGATATATATCCCCTGCACACGGTGTAGGCGATAATGCGCGACAGGCATTTGCCGTGTTTGGCAATGAAACGCATCTGCCCCAGCTTAGGCATAGTCCGCACCTCTTCTGCCGTTATGTCCATCTCCAGGTACTGCCGGCCGATTTCTATCTGCCCTGCCAACGTGGGGCGTTTCATGGTGACGCGCACCTTCAGCGGTTTCTTGCGGAACGGCAGTCGTATGTCCTTAAACGGCACGGAGACACCCCTGTCAAGGAGTGCCTCCGCCGCTTCTTTTTCGAGTGCTCGGTTCATACGCTACTCCCCTGGTTTAGTGTCGGCCACATCATAGGGAGCACTGCCGTCGTCTGGCGCGTTCACCGTCAACTGACACTCTATCTTGGAGACTTCGGTCAGGGTGAGCTTGCCACCAAGGTTGGCCATAAGGGTGGCACTCGGTATCGTCACGGTCTGACCGCTCTTCAGCTGAATCTCACACTTGTCACGGAGTTCCACAAGGTCGGTCGGGGCTTTCCAACCGGTATAGGCTCCTTGCGTGCCGACAAGCGTTCCACCAAGGGCGAGTTGGAGGTTCTCGTAGTCCAGCTGTATGAGGTTGAACGTGGGGGCTATAGTGCCGTTCTTCGTGACAAGAGTCAGCACGGGGGCACCGGGCACCTGCTCGGCTTCCACATCCACTTTCTCGGGCTTGGCTCCACCCCAGTCCCAGCTGCCCTTCTCTATATAGCCGACTGTCTTGTCACCAAACTTTACGACACCGATGCCGTACATGAATTTCTTACTTTCTGCCATATTTTTCTTGTTATGATTGTTAATACTGTGCCGGTCGCCACTCCGACAATAAAGGCGATGAGAAGCATCTTCCACGGATTTGAACTGCGTTCCTTTTCCGTTCTGGCTTCATTCTTCTGCTGCTCCAATGCTTTCTTGTAGCTCGCCATCTGGCGCTCATAGTACTTGCACTGGCGTTGCAGACTGTCGCAAGTGGCATACACCACGATGATGCCACCTTTGTTCTGCACGGTTGCGCTGGCTCGTCCGTTCTTGGCTCGGTACTCTGCCTTTTCGGGCAGGTTAGTCAGTTCC